>Ga0209339_1000374_pt1 | contig 16568 bp, 13 predicted proteins | sample OlaalgELextract3_FD_187376 | JGI IMG/M metagenome (GOLD analysis project Ga0209339, IMG submission 187376) | Olavius algarvensis symbiont microbial communities from Tuscany, Italy - Type A ELBA extract 3 (SPAdes) (version 2) | ecosystem: Host-associated > Annelida > Digestive system >... | reverse complement strand
CCCCCCCTACTCGTCATCCAATTCCTGTTTCAAATCCCGTGTCATCAACCGCATGACAGCTTCCTTGGGGGGCAGATCTTCGTAAAGGATCCGATAGGTTTCATGGGCGATCGGCATTTCGACACTTAGCTTGCGAGAGAGGTTGTAAACGGACTTGGCGGTTTTAACCCCTTCAGCCACCATCCGCATTTTTCCCAGGATGTCACCGACCTTTTCCCCCTGGCCGATCTTTTTGCCCACGGTGTGATTGCGGCTGAGATCCCCGGTGCAGGTCAATATTAAATCGCCAAAACCGGCCAACCCGGTAAAGGTCCGCGGATTTGCGCCCATGTTAAGACCCAGGCGCCTTATTTCAGTCATGCCTCTGGTGATCAGAGCCGCTCGGGTGTTGAGGCCCAATTCCAGGCCATCGATGATCCCGGCCGCAATGGCAATTACATTTTTCAGTGACCCACCGAGTTCAACCCCGATGACGTCTTGGCTGGTATACACGCGGAAATAGGGCGTGGCCATCACCTGTTGGACCAGATCAGCAACCGCGGCATTTTCAGAAGCGACCGTTACCACGGTCGGTAGATTTCTGACAACCTCGCGTGCAAAGCTCGGGCCGGAAAGAACGGCCTGCTGGTCAGACGGTATCTTTGCCAACGTCTCCTGCATCACTCCCGTCATGGTCAAATGGGTCTTGTTTTCGATTCCTTTGGAAGCCGATACGACGACTGTATCTTGCGCAAGGTGATCTGCCATTTTCAACGTGGTCTCCCGCATGACGTGCGATGGGACGACCACCAGCACCACATCTTTGGCGGAGACAACATCGGCCAGGTTGTTCGATGGATTCAAATTGGAAGATAGCTTGACATCCGGCAGAAAAATGGAATTTTCGCCGGACTGTCGGATCTGATCCCTGACCTCCTCTTCAAACACCCACAGATCGATCCTATAGCCCTTGCAGGCAAGCAAATTTGCCAGGGCCGTTCCCCAACTCCCGGCACCGACGACAGCGATTTTGAAATTGTCTATGGCTTTTTCGTTTTTGGGTTGCATAAGAGCGTTGCCTCTGGCCGCGAGCGTCCAGTCTGATCGGAAAAGAAACTGCGCCAAATTTACGCAGTTTCCTATGAACTCATTGGTCGTTTCGTCCTCGTCCTCGTCCTCGTCCTCGTGCTCGAAGCTTTTGAGCCGCTTTCAAACCCGAGGACGAGGACGAGTACGAGCACGAGGACGATTTAAATACCCTGTCTAGGGGTTAATATAGGCGTAGTTTCACAAGAGCGCTGCCTCTGGCCAAAAGAACGGCCAGTCTGATCAATAAAAGAAACTTCGAAAAAGCGAATATCGAATATCGAACAAGGAATCATGAATTTCGAAGTAAGGTATTCTATCGATTTAATTCTAACTAAAATAGTCAGAGCGAAGCGAATCCATCATTCGTCATTCGACATTCGACATTCGACATTCCAATGTAGTTTCACAAGAGCATTGCCTTGACCGGATTAACGCAAAATGATCTAAAATGATCTAAACTTTAGTCATTTTCATTCCTCCTCTTCCGACTCCTCCGTATCAGCCAGTCGGGCGGCACCGACGACGCGCTCGCCGGCTTCCAGCCCCATCAATTTTACCCCCTGGGTGTTGCGGCTGATCACCGATATGCCTTCAATGGACATGCGGATTATCTTGCCGATATTGGTCATCAACATCAAATCGTTTTCTTCTTCCACCAACAGAATCGATACCACCAAACCATTGCGCTGGGATGTTTTGATGGAAATCACCCCCTTGCCGCCGCGCTGCTGAACCGGGTACTCATCGATCGAGGTTCTTTTGCCGTAACCGTTTTCAGTAACAGCAAACAGGGTTTGCCCGTGGCTCAAGACTTCCATTGCCACAATTTGATCGCTGGAGGTAAGGTTCATGCCCTTGACCCCCATCGAAGTGCGCCCGGAAGGACGAATATTGGATTCATGAAATCGAATGGACTTGCCCATGAGCGACCCTAAAAAAACGTTCAAGGTGCCGTCCGTAATTCGGGCGGCGATCAGTTCATCGTCGTTCACCAGATTAAGGGCGATGATCCCGCCTGCCCGGGGCCGGCTGAAGGCCATCAGGTCGGTTTTTTTAACCAGCCCCTTCTTGGTGGCCATCAGCACATGGTAACCCGGCTCAAATTCAGGTACCGCCAGCACGGCAGTCAAGTTCTCACCGCTTTCGAAATTCAACAAATTGACGATCGCCTTGCCCAGGCTCATGCGGCCGGCCTGGGGGATATCATAGACCTTGCACCAGTATACCTTGCCTTTGTTGGTAAAAAACATAAACGTGTGGTGGGTGGAGGCCACGAAGAGGTGCTCCACAAAATCGTCCTCCTTGGTGCCCATGGCGGTCTTGCCCTTGCCGCCCCGCCGCTGATTGCGGTAAAGCGTTATCGGGTTGCGTTTGATGTAGCCCCGCTTGGAAATGGTTACCACCATATCCTCTTCGGCGATCATATCCTCGATACTGATTTCTTTCGTTTTCTCAACGATTTCCGTGAATCGCTCATCCCCGAAATCGGCCTTGATTTCACCAAGTTCATCTTTGATGATATTGAGCACCAGCCTCTCACTGGCGAGAATCTCTTTGAATCGGTCAATATCTTTAAGCAGATTTGTATATTCTTCGACGATTTTCTCACGTTCCAGGCCGGTAAGCCTTTGCAGGCGCATATCCAGAATCGCCTGCGCCTGGATGGCGGTCAGAGCAAACCTTTCGATCAAGGCCTCTTTGGCATCGGCCGGGGACCTGGCTTGTCGAATCAAGGCCACCACATCGTCCAGATTGTCCAGGGCCACCTTCAAGCCCTCCAGGATATGAGCCCGTGCTTCGGCTTTATTCAGGTCATAGCGTGTCCGCCGAACGACAATTTCCTTGCGATGCAGTATGAAAAATTCCAGGATTTCTTTTAAGGTCAACATCTCAGGCCGATTGTTGACGATTGCCAGGAATATGATGCCGAAGGTATTTTCCATCCGCGTCATTTTGTAGAGTTGATTGATGATGACGCCGGCAACCTGGTCTCTTTTGAGGCCAATCGCCACGCGCATGCCTTCGCGGTCTGATTCATCCCGCACAAAACTTACGCCCTCGATATGCTTGTCCCTCACCAGTTCGGCGATTTTTTCGATCAATTTGGCTTTATTGACCTGGTAGGGCAGTTCATTGATGACGATGGTTTCACGCTGGGTGCGCTTGTCCGTTTCAACCACGACCCTGGCCCGCACTCTGATGATGCCCCGGCCGTTTTTATAGGCTTCTTTGATGCCGTCGGTCCCGTAGATTATGCCGCCGGTCGGAAAATCAGGGCCGGGGACGAGTTGCATCAACTCTTCCCAGTCGATAGCCGGGTTATCGATAACCGCAATGATGGCATCGATCACTTCCGACAGGTTGTGGGGTGGAATATTGGTGGCCATCCCGACGGCGATACCCGAGGATCCGTTAACGAGCAGGGAAGGAATTTTGGAAGGCAGTACGGATGGCTCACTGAGAGACTCGTCATAGTTCGGCAAAAAATCGACGGTTTCCTTATCGAGATCCTCCAGCATTTCGTGGGCCAGGCGCTGCATCCGAATTTCCGTGTAGCGCATGGCGGCGGGTGGATCACCGTCGATTGAGCCGAAGTTGCCCTGTCCGTCCACCAGGGGATAACGCATCGAAAAATCCTGGGCCAGCCTGACAATGGTGTCGTACACCGCGGCGTCGCCGTGCGGATGATACTTACCGATGACGTCACCCACGATTCGGGCAGACTTTTTATAGGCTTTGTTCCAGTCATTTTTGAGCTCTCGCATCGCAAAAAGAACCCGGCGGTGGACGGGTTTGAGACCGTCGCGCACATCCGGCAATGCCCGGCCGATGATAACGCTCATGGCGTAATCGAGATAAGACTTGCGCATCTCTTTTTCGATGCTGATTTCCATATTAGAATCGTCTGGGGCCATTTCAACACTCACAAAATATAGTTATTGGTTATTTGTTATTCGTTATTCGTAATTCGTAATTGTTGGGCGATATATCGATTCAGATGTACCGATAACCAATAACGGATAACAAATAACATTTTTCATTTCGCTGCGGGTTCGACGATGCGCTGGTAACTGGACTCGTAGATATCGCTTAAGGTCAAGAATGCGGTCACCACCAGGGGGCCATAGATGATGCCCAGTATCCCGAACAGTTTTAATCCCCCGATAATGGAAAGAAACACCAACAGGGTATGCATTTGAACACGCTTGCCCACCAGTTTCGGCTTAAAGAAATACTCGATGCCGCCGGAAAGAAGAACGTAAAACACAACGAAGAATATACCGGCGCCGAATCGTCCCTGTAAAAACAGGTAGATTGCCGCAGGAAGGAAGACGGCACCAATTCCCACAATCGGCAAAAACGCCAGCAGGGCCATGATGACGCCCCACAAAAACGGAGATTGAAATCCAACGAACGCAAAGACGGCACCGCCCAGTGTCCCCTGGATCAGTCCCCCCAAGCCATTGCCGATAAGAATGGCACCGGCCATGTCCTTAAATTTTTGAATCAATATTTCATCCTGATCATCGGGCAGGGGTGAAAGCCCCACAATGAATGATATCAGGCGGTGGCTGTCGATCAGCAGGTAAAAGATAATCAGAAGCATGAAAAAGAAATTAACGACAAAGTTGAGAACATTGGCCGTCATGGACCGGGCCTGTTCATATAAATACAGACCGACAAAACGACCAAGTTCGGCGATGCCCTTGTTGAGCTCTTCACCGGTGATCACCAGACCGAATTTTCCAAGCACCTGATTGATCCGGTCAACAATCTGACTGTTTTCGATCAGTTCCGTAAAGGGATTGCTTGACAGCGCCTCACGGGCACTCAGATACATATCATAGGCTTCATTGGCCAGGATGCCGACAAAAGCCGATACCGGAATAAAGAGAACTAAAAATATGATCAAACAGGTTAGCAGCGAAGACGGGGTGGCTTTTAATCTTCGATTCAGATACCGGTAGATCGGATTAAAGATTCCGGTAATTACCGCCGCCAGGATAATAACCGAGATAAATGGCCACAGCAGCCAGCCCAGTAAAAAGCAGGATACGAGAAAAATGGCCAGGAAGAACCATAAGATGATGTCACGGGGAGATGAATCGCCCAAAGAACCTCCCAAATTCCAATTCACAGCGATAAAAACAATGCCACGGCACAAATAACCTGCAATTAGGGGTTAGAACCGTGGCAAGAAATAAAAATGGTATCGTGCACTGTATAATGGAATCGATCTTATTTGCTTAAAAAAGTCCCGGCAATCAGCAATAGAATGGTTTCATAAATAAACACCGGGAGGTAGTTACCATCAAAAATATGGTAGGTAATACCGCCTCCGATAATACCCGGAACTGCAAAAAACACCATTATCCCCAGTTTTCGACCGATATCCATCTTCGTTTCCTCCCTCAGCAAGCGCTTTTATCCTAAATTATGCGACCGATCTAATAATAATTTACCGCTGGTTATTCGCCTGATTGTGATGTAGTACACAATCCAGGAATACCCGGAACGGCGACCCCGTACATCACGCATCAGCCCCATGTAATTTACTACGGTGATCTATTTTTTCAGGCTTGGTTAATTTATGATAAATTCAACTAATTATTAACAATAATTGCAAATTAAGTAAAGGAAAAAGTGAAAAAAAGGTTCTGGGTTCAAGGGTTCAGAGGTTCAGGGGTTCTAGGTTGGATAACAGAAAACGGATGATGTAAGAGAGATAAAAAAGCTCGTCGATGATAGCTCATAGCTCATAGCTCATAGTCAAAAGACCGATATTTCGGCTTCAATTTGCCGTGCACCATACCCGATGCGCTCTGCCCGATGCCTATAATTAGCTTCAGCGTTTCTAATCTTCTCAGCTTCTCACCTTCCCAATTTCCTGGCTTGTCCCGCACCCCGCAACGCGCAACCTGCAACCCGCACCTATCCTCTGAACCTTGAACCCTGAACCTCTGAACCTCTGAACCTTGAACCCTGAACCTCTGAACCTTGAACCCTGAACCTCTGAACCTCTGAACCTTGAACCTCTGAACCCTTGAACCTCTGAACCTCTGAACCTTGAACCTCTGAACCTCCCAACCTCTGAACCTCCCAACCTCTGAACCTCCCAACCTCTGAACCTCCCAACCTCTGAACCTCCCAACCTCTGAACCGCGCCTAACGCTCCACAATCATCGCCATTCCCATTCCACCGCCGATGCACATGCTGATCAGACCGGTGTTGTAGCCCTTGCGCTGCATGTGATTCATTCCGGTTACCATTTGGCGGGCACCGGTACAGCCGATGGGATGACCGAGAGAAATCCCGCTGCCGAGTTCATTGGGGCGGTCATTTTCAAGCCCAAGCTCCCGCAGACAGCCGATAGCCTGGGCCGCAAAGGCCTCGTTAAGCTCGATCATGTCAATATCGCTTAATGTCATATCGGCAATTTTCAGCGCCTTTCTGATCGCCGGCACCGGGCCCAATCCCATGTATGCCGGATCAACACCGCCGGCCGCAAAAGCCTTGATCTTAACCAGCGGCTCAAGCCCAAGGTCCCGGGCTTTATCGGCACTCATCAATAACACGGCGGCCGCGGCATCGTTGATTCCGGAGGCGTTGCCGGCCGTCACCGAACCGTCTTTTTTGAAAGCCGGCCTTAATTTGGCCATCTTTTCCACATTGGTGTCCATGGGACGCTCATCCGTGTCAAAGACCGTATCCCCTCTACGGGATTTAATAACCACCGGGACGATTTCCTGGGCAAACAGTCCATCGTTGATGGCCGATTTCGCCCGGTTGTGGCTCAAGACGCCCAGTTCATCCTGCTCCTGCCGGCTGATATCGTACATCGCGGCAATATTTTCAGCGGTCATCCCCATGTGATAACCGTAGAAAATTTCATAAAGGCCATCGAATACCATCAGGTCATAGATATCCCCGACCCCGGTCAGCTCCATCCTGTGTCCCCAGCGGGCTTTGGGCAATGCCATGGGCACCTGGCTCATATTTTCCTGCCCCCCGGCCATGATCACATCGGCCGATCCCGTCATAATGGCAGATGCGCCCAGGGCAATGGCTTTGAGCCCCGAACCGCAGACCTTGTTGATGGTAAACGCCGGCGTCTCTTTGGGCAGCCCGCCTGCGATCATGGCCTGGCGCGCTGGATTCTGCCCCTGGGCGGTCTGGAGGACGTTGCCCATGATAACTTCGTCGATCGTAATCTCAGCAGCGTCCTCACGCCAATCACGGGATTTTTTTTCAAGGTCGATGAGTCCCTGATCTTTCAATTTATCCGGCGCCGCTTCCAGCATGGCCGCATCAGCCACCGGTTTCAAATTAGCTTTTTGCAAGACGTCCTTCATTACGACGGCGCCCAGTTCAACAACCGGCACATTCATAAGTCCCCCGCCGAAATTACCGATAGCAGTACGGGAACCGCTGACAACAACGACCTCTTTCATGATCTATACCTCCTTTAGTGCGTGGGTTGGTAAAATATAAAAGGAGTTTCTATATCACAATTGCCGGAGTAAATGCAATGCTGACGTATAGGTATTTGAAATCCGCAAGAGAATCATAAATTGGGATGTGATTCAGTACTTAAAAAATCTCGAGTGAAACTTCAGGGAATGACTAATGAATAATGAATAATGACGAATGGTGGAATCGCTTCGCTAAGTCGTTTTAAAATAGATAGAATACATTATTCGACGTTCGATGTTGGACGTTCGATGTTCAATGTTGGGTTTTCGATGTTCGACGTCAATTAGTTTCTTACCTTTGATCAGACTGGCTTTTGGCGGCCAGAGGTAGCGCTCTTATTAAATAAAGGCTTTTTAAGACCGATTTTGATCATCACAGGTTGGTGCGATTTTAGATTTTTGAATTTGGATTTTAAATTTAAGGCATTCTGCCTTTCGTGGGCTTCTGTGTCGATCGGTCTATATTATAATTGATAGAGCGCAGCGATTCCGTAAATCCGCAATCCGCAATCCTAAATTATAAGTCGCTACGTCAGAGACAAAAGCGGGATGAATTTACAATTGCAGGTTTTGCATATATTTATCACCTCAGTTGCATCCCATGCAGGCGTTCTTATGATAAAGGTATTGTCAACCATATGGGTTTTGTGAATCACCAGAGGTGACGGTTTCGTAAAAAGTCGGATTTAAGCATTTTTCTGGATTCCCGCCTTCGCGGGAAAGACAATAAGTGATTGGATATCAGGTATATACAGATCACGTCATACCCGCGAAGGCGGGTATCCAGGCAATACAATGACTTTTTACGATTTCATCAGAGGTGAAGTTTGAACATTTTACCAATCGAAGCAGAATTTAATCATTTTTCCGATTACAAAAAGGCTGATTCCTATAATGAATCTTCCCTGTATCGGATGACTTTTAATCTCGCCGCCTGGACCGTGGCGGTATTTCTGAATATTTCCATGCTGGTCGATTTCGCGCCGGCGCAATCAACCACCGGGCTCCAGGGTCAGGAACTTGTCGATGGCCTGCGCGAAGGCGGATACAAAATATATTTTCGTCATGCGGCTACCGACTGGACGCAACATGACCAGGTATCCAAGGCGGGCGACTGGTCCAGCTGCGACCCAGGTGAGATGCGCCAGCTCTCTGCAACCGGACGGCAAACCGCCGCCGCCATCGGTGATGCCCTGCGCCGGCTTGTAATTCCAATCGGACAGGTGCTGGCGAGTCCATACTGCCGCACGATCGAAACAGCGCGCCTCATGAACGTTGGGACGGTGGAAACAACGACGGACATTATGAATATGCGTGTTGCGCAGTACTTCGGCGGCTCATCCGCCATTGCCGAGCGTACCCGTCGGCGTCTGTCAATGTTGCCCCGGGGTGCGGTAAACACCATCCTCGTCGCCCACGGCAATGTGCTGGTAACCGCAACCGGGGTCTACCCCCAGGAGGCTGAAGCCATCGTGTTTCAACCCCAGGCCAATGATACCTACATTTTCATAGCGCGCATATCGCCCCGGGAATGGACCCGTCTGGCAGTCGAATTCGGCAATCGTTGAGCAGCTTAAATCCAATTTAGCATGAAACTAAATCAAAGTATGGGGATTTAGGCTTTTATGCATGGATGAACCACGAACCACACGAAAGACACGAAAATGAAAAAACAATTCTTTATTATCGCTATTACGGTTTGGTTCATTGCCCTCGCCGCACCGGGCGGGGCGCTGGAATTTGAATTTTTGCTGGCCAGCAAGGCCTCGTTTAATTTGCCACACGATCTGGCGCTGTCGCCTGATGGACGCCTTTTATACGTGGCTGACAACGGCAACGACCGCATCGCGGTAGTAAACCCGGACACCCTGGAAGTGATCGGCACCATCGGCGAGGCGGAACTTTCGACACCCCATGATGCGGCATTTGATTCCCGGGGCCGCTTGCTGGTCGCCGACACCGGCAACGACCGGGTTGTCGTCTACCGCCTGAAAGGGGTCCGGGGTGAAAAGGTGGCGGTCATCAAAGGCGGCTTCGATCACCCTGAGGGCGTGGCGACCTATCCCGGGCAACGGATCTATGTCTCCGGAGCCCGCTCCGATAATCTCGTAGCCTTTGAGAATGGCGTCAAAGTGTCATCCATCGGCGGCCTTGCCGGTCCCCATGATGTGGAAACAGATGAGGCCGGCAATATCCTGGTGGTTGATTCGAACAATAACCGGCTGCTGTTTCTAACACCTGATCTGCAGATCAAAAAAGTCATGAGCGGCGCCCCGTTTAACTTCAACGGCCCGCGCTATGCCGTTTACGATGCGGAAGGTCGCATCTATGTCGCCGACAAGTACGCGCACATGATCAAGGTTATCGGGAATGACGACAGGCTTGTGGGGACATTGGGCACCGGCCAAGCGGGAAAGCACCCAGACCGCCTGAACAAGCCGGAAGGCGTGGCCGTGCGGGGCCGTGATGTGTGGATTTCAGATACCTACAATCACCGGATCCTACGCTATCGGGTCAAGAAATAGACATTCCAAGCCAAGAAGGTCGACCGCTTGAATGGCCATCAAATATATAGTGGAATTCAATCGCCAGGAGGCCTGGAGTGTTGGAGTAATGGCGTAATGCAAAATACGTCACGTGGCCATTGATTAGACGACAGGAGGAGCTGAAAATAGACTGACATTTGTCATTCAAAAAATAAAAGAAAGATCCAGCAGTCCATTAATCCAGCACTCCAATACTCCACTACTCCAGTACTCCGCAACTCCGGTTCCCACATATCTGTCCCCGGAGGATTAACTGGGCTTCGGCCCTTGATTCACATCATCGTCGGCTCGCTTTTGTTCTGCCTTCAATTGCCGCCACCTGTCCAAACGCTCTTTGACGATTTTTTCATAACCGCGTCCGCTGGGAGTATAAAACACCCGGCCGCTGAGTTTCTCCGGCAAGTGGTCCTGGGCCACGATGGCATCTTTGTAGTTGTGGGCATATTTGTAATCCCGGCCATACCCCAATTCTTTCATCAGCCGGGTGGGCGCGTTGCGGATATGATGCGGCACCGGCAGCGACCCGGCTTTTTTAACCGCTTTCTGTACTTCGCCAAAGGCGGCATATATGCTGTTGCTCTTGGGGGCCGTGGCCAGATATACCGCCGCCTGGGCAATGGCCAACTCCCCTTCCGGATGACCCAGGAATTTGAATGCCTCCATCGCATTCAGGGCAATGTTCAGCGCCTGAGGATCGGCATTGCCGATGTCTTCCGAGGCAAATCGCACCATTCGGCGGGCAATGTATAAAGGATCCTCACCGGCCGCCAACATTCTTGCGAGCCAGTAGAGGGCGGCGTCGGGGTCGCTGCCCCGCAAGCTTTTGTGATACGCCGATATGACATTGTAATGTTCTTCGCCGGATTTATCGTATACGAGGGCCTTTTTCTGAAGGGCACGTTCGAGGTCTTTCAGCGTAATGGTTAAAGAGGCTGCCTTATCCGATAATTCGTTGGTCTGCGCCACCAGTGAACTGGCTATCTCCAGGCTGTTCAGGCCGACGCGGGCATCGCCGTCCGCGATGTCGATCAAGTATGACATTGCAGCCGGCTCCAGCAACAATTCCAGACGACCCAGCCCCCGCTGGGGATCTTTCAGGGCATGGTCAATAATGGCAGCGATATCATCTGCGGCCAGCATTTCCAATGTGATGACCCGGCAGCGTGAGAGCAGCGGTGCGATGACTTCAAATGAGGGATTTTCAGTGGTGGCGCCGATTAAAGTGATCATCCCGTTTTCCACATGATGTAAAAATGCATCCTGCTGGGCCTTATTGAACCGATGAATTTCATCAACGAAAAGAATCGTTTGTTTGCGATAGATCTTTTGCTGGTTTTGCGCGTCCGCGATAACGGCTCGTATTTCTTTGACACCGGACAGCACGGCTGAAAAATGAACGAAGTGTGAACGGGTTTCGGCCGCAATGATCCGGGCCAAGGTGGTTTTACCGCATCCCGGGGGCCCCCATAGGATCATGGAAAAAATTCGATCCTGCTCGATGGCCGTGCGAATCAAAGTGCCCTCTCCCACCACCTTCGAGTGTCCCACAAACTCATCGAGATGTCCGGGCCGCATGCGTTCAGCCAGGGGCCGGTTCGCATCGGCCGCTTTCTTGGCGTGATAGTCGAAAATGTCCATGGATCTAACCTCCGGTTGGATGAGCGCTTCGCTTGAGGAGCGGCCTGCGGCCTGGAAGAGCGCTTCGCTTGAGGAGCGCTTCGCTTGATGAGCGCTTCGCTTAAGGAGCGCTTCGCTTGAGGAGCGCTTCGCTTGAGGAGCGCTTCGCTTGAGGAGCGCTTCGCTTGATGAGCGCTTCGCTTGATGAGCGCTTCGCTTAAGGAGCGGCTCCACGAGCCTCGAGGGGCATTTCTGCCGAACCTAACGGAAATAGTAAAAAACCGGTAGCTGAAAGGTTATATTTGTTGATTCTGACTCCTCATTATCAGCTTCAAGCGCAGCGCTCGACGAGGCCGAAAGCCGCTCATCAAGCGTAGTGCTCATCAAGGCCGCAGGCCGCTCATCAAGCGCAGCGCTCCTCGAGGCCGAAGGCCGCTCATCAAGCGCAGCGCTCATCAAGGCCGCAGGCCGCTCATCAAGCGCAGCGCTCCTCGAGGCCGCAGGCCGCTCATCAAGCGCAGCGCTCATCCAGGCCGCAGGCCGCTCATCAAGCGCAGCGCTCCTCGAGGCCGCAGGCCACTCCTCAAGCGCAGCGCTCATCAAGGCCGCAGGCCGCTCATCAAGCGCAGCGCTCTTCAAGGCCGCAGGCCGCTCCTCAAGCGCAGCGCTCAGCTTTTCCAGCGCAGCGCTCATTTTTTCTTCCTCCCCTCGCGTTGCCGCAAAATAAGCCGGATCGGTGTGCGGTCCAGGCCGGCTTGTTCACGCAGTTGGTTGATCAGGTATCTTTGATAGGAAAAGTGGACCGCTTGCGGGTAATTCACAAAACATACGATGGTGGGCGGTTTGGTGGAAATCTGGACCGCATAGTAAAATTTGATGCGGCGGCCCCGATGCAGGGAGGGCTCATTTTTCTCGATCGCCTGTTCAAAAATTTTATTCAGCTGACCGGTTCCGATGCGCCGTTGATACTGCTCATAGACGTCGTCCACCAGCTTGAAAACTTTGGTGACCCGCTGGCCGGTTAAAGCCGAAATGGTTATGGCCGGCGCAAAACTGAGAAACTTGGCCTGATCCCTTAAACGCTCGTAATATAATTTAACGGTCCGGCTGTCCTTTTCCACCAGATCCCATTTATTCAACAGCATGATACAGCCGCAGCCGCGCTCATAGGCATAGCCTGCCACGGCAATGTCCTGGTCGGTGACACCTTCTGCGGCATCGATCACGATCAATGCCACATCACAGCGATCAAGACTTCTCAGCGCCTTGATGATGGAAAACTTTTCAAGTTTCCGTGTCACCCGGCCCTTGCGGCGAATGCCGGCTGTGTCCACCAGCAGGTAGGTTCTTCCGTTTAGCTTACAGACCGAGTCAATGGCATCCCGGGTGGTGCCCGGTACATCGCTGACCAGCAGGCGATTTTCACCAAGGACCCGGTTAATCAAAGATGATTTTCCGACATTCGGGCGACCAACGACCGCCAGCTTAATCATCTGCTGATCACTTTCCTCCGTCGGATCATCGACGAATTCATCCAGCGCGTCGACAACGTCATCCAGCAGATCATTCAATCCATAGCGATGTTCAGCCGACAGCGGGTAGAGTTCGTCAATTCCCAATTGATAAAAATCCGAAAGCATCACCTCTTGCTCGGCACCGTCGATTTTGTTAACCGCGTAAAAAACCGGCTTAGCGACAGTCCGCAGAATATCGATGACATCCCGATCAAAGGGCGATAGCCCCTCTTTGCCGTCCAGCAATAAGAGGACCACATCCGCATCCGCAATGGCCTGCCGGACCTGAAACCGGATTTGCTCGGCAAAATCATCGCCCTCTGTAAAACCGCCGGTGTCCACCAGGGTAAATTCAATATCATTCCAGTTGGCATCGGAATAATGCCGATCCCGGGTAACTCCCGGATAGTCGTCTACCAGCGCATCTTTGCTGCGGGTAATACGGTTGAACAAGGTGGATTTTCCGACATTCGGGCGACCGACGATGGCAATTATGGGTTTCATGAAATCTTCTAATTCAGATATTATAATTGATGAATTCGTAAAAAGTCGAATTCATCACGTGTTTGGTGTTTCGTGTTTGGTATTTGGTAAACCCCTTCGCACGTCATATCAAGATGTTATACCAGCAAACACTAAACACCAAATACTAAACACTCTCGTAAACAGGTCGATATTCGACTTTTTACGAGACCGTCATAATTTAATATTAAAAGAATGACTTAAATGCGCTAAAATGACTAAAATTAAGGAATCGCTCTCCGAGGCGTAGGCGTGCACCTCTACGAGCCGGAGGCTGCGCTCCGTCAGTTTTAAAAAATCGACAGCATGCCTCAATTTTAGCTCACTTTAGTTCAGTTTTAATTTTAGCTCATTTTTTTCAATTTATGGCTAAATCATATCAAAATGCAAGCTTTTGATTGGATTCTTTATGATTATTCGGCAGGGGCGGGAAAGGGTTGAAGCTCGACCGTTTTTTAAAGCCGATCTTAAATTTCGTTTCGCAGGTCCGTTCTCAGCGACAGTTTAGGGCGGAAAAGGGCATCCACGATGTTGCGCACATACTGCTCATCGGAGATACCGTCGGTGGCTTCCGGCGGAAAGGCAACAATATTTTTATAGTAGGATACAATGCGTTCAAAAAGATCGACCCGAGCCCGGGGGTCGAATTCGTCCCGCCGCAGCAGGGCCTGAAGGGCGATCTGGGCTTCGGCCGGCGTGGCATGTTGGCGCAGGCGTGCCTCAAGATGCGGGTAGCGGCAAAACGAATTAAATTTGCCTCCCAGGAGTTGATCCAGGTCAGGTTCATCGACCCGCGGATTCCATACCACGATGGTATTGGCCGCAAAATCACCCAATCGCTGGGAATGACGGTTGATGAGACAGGCCGCACCGCCGACCAGATAAAGCGCCGGTAAACTGTCCACAAAACGCAACAGGTTTCGAATCACGACCTGGCTGAATTGCAGCTGCAGTCCATGCACGTCCGTAACCCTTAAACGCAGTAGTCTTTTGCCGACCGTTTGTCCGTGCCAGTACCATTCCAGACATATTCCATACCCAATCGAGACGGCAAAATACCCCAGGATACCGGCGGCCGTTGCCAGATCCTGGCTCAAAATCCCCACCAGGCTCAGCACCGCATTCAGTAGTTTATTGATGGCCAGGATCATTAGAAGGTCAACCGACCAGGCTAGAAACCGGGTAACCGGCCCGGCCAACAGCAGGGAAAACTCAACCCCTTCCGGGGTTCTGATGGTTAGTGTATTGGTTGTGCCTGTACTCATGAAATAATACCTAATCCGGCAAAAATCGAACGCTGCGCTCGAGGAGCGCTTTGCTTGATGAGCGCTTCGCTTGATGAGCACTTCGTTTGAAGAGCACTTCGTTTGAGGAGCGCTGCGCTTGATGCAAAATAGGATAACACGCTAATTGATACTCATATATTGAAATCACATCATGTTTGCGCATGATTTTGTCATATCCAGAATGAATATTTAATTAATTAACTCTATCGATTTAAACGAATAGGATAGAGCGAAGCCTCCGGCTCGTAGAGGTGTGCGCCTACGACTCGGAGCGCGAAACCATAAATCTTCAATTTTCAATCTTCATTTCCGGCTTCGCCGGGTTGGGGTATGATCTTTTACCTTTCAGCTTTGAGCCTTGAGCTTTGAGCTTTTACCTTCCACCTTTCACCTTTCACCTTCCACCTTTCACCTTTGAACTTTTTGTTCCTTTCCCCGACCTTGACAGAAACAACACCAGCAGTATCAATTCCAGCGCACCGAACCCGATCTTGACGGCGTAAGGGATGACCGGCTCATGATATTGTGAAAAAAAGGCTTCGATAATCCCGGCCCAGATCAACATTATGGCGATTCCGCAGATCAAATTCACAAGATCGGCACTGATCGCTCTCAGTCTCGATTTCAGCGAAACAGGTTTTCCCCATCCGATCAACGCACCGGCCAGCACCAGTCCGGCCTGCCCGGCCAGAACTATGGCCGGGATCTCAATGGCGCCGTGGGGCAGCAGCCATCCCAGCAAAAAAGTCGTTTCACCGGCCAGCACATAGTCCAGGGCCACGGCGCCCAGTATCACCCCATTGTAAAAAAGCATGATCAGCGTCCCGATGCCCCACGTCATACCGAGAGCCAGGGTAAAAATGGAAACTTTGGTGTTGTGGGTCATCAAATAGGAAGAAAAGCTGGACTTGGCGCCTTCCAGTCGATCATCCCGGGCTGATTCTTCCTCGGCTACCCGGTCGGATGGATCCCCTTGCAGGTGCGCAAATGGCAGCAGGATCTGTTTGGCGTCAGGATCGACCAGGAGCACGAATCCACCGAACATGCCGCCTACCAGCATGGCCGTCAGACATATCCAGAAGGCTTTGATCCGGCGTCTAAAGGTCTGGGGAAAGGCTACAAAAAACCAGCGCAGGAGGGCCAGCCGATGGGGCTTTTCACGGGTTTCATGAATTTCTCCAAAGGTTCTGGCTACCAATGATTCGAGATATGTGCGAATGTTCGGCTCAGCTGAAAATGTACTGATCTTTGCCAGATCGGCCGATGTCCGCTGGTAAAGGTAATGAAACCGCTCCAGTTGCGACAGGGTCAACCTGAGCTCCGGTCTGCTTTCGAGCCTATTCAGCATCTTCTCGAGCTCGCTCCAGAAGGGCCGTTCTTCGGTTATAAATTTTTGAAGATCGATGAGCATAAATATAGAGCCTGCGCATAAACTTAAAATTGATCAGAATAAATTACAAAATTGTAGGTCCAACATTTTAAATTTGGTCAATGTTCTTTGAAAAATTGGTTAAAGCAGCAATCTGCTGTGCTTCAGGTTA
>Ga0209339_1000373_pt1 | contig 16592 bp, 9 predicted proteins | sample OlaalgELextract3_FD_187376 | JGI IMG/M metagenome (GOLD analysis project Ga0209339, IMG submission 187376) | Olavius algarvensis symbiont microbial communities from Tuscany, Italy - Type A ELBA extract 3 (SPAdes) (version 2) | ecosystem: Host-associated > Annelida > Digestive system >... | reverse complement strand
TGTCACGCGCGTGCACTGTGGCCAAATGGTGCATCCTAGGCCTATAGTTACTATGGAACACTAATAGGAAACCCTACCCCAGGAATTCAATGGTACAACTTTCGACCCCCTGGGGTGACCCCTAACAGGGGAATGGGCCCCCTGTGAGGCGCTTTTTGTCAAATTACTTTGACCTCTTGTTTGAGATTCAGACAAAAAAAACCGTTCATGGCACAATTCAATAGGCCACATATTAGTGGCCTATTAGTGGTCTGTAGTAGCCATGTGTCTATCTCTTATCGTTTCGCAGATCTACTCAACATCGAATAATGGCGTGCCCTTGAAATCTGGTCTAGGGGACATTCAAAGTCATTGCAAATGGCACCATTCGAGATCATGTACGACTTTCTATCAGTCTGCTATTATAAGTATAGCTCTGTCTTGTACCATTTTCGAGATATTTGACGTTGAAGAATATCATGACCTTCAATCTTGGTTAGGGTCACTCACCCTGAAAATTTATGCACAACCTGTACATTGCTGAAATCCACGGACCCTGGGCTGTTTTTTCCTGCTGACGATATGAGTTTAATTCAATGTTACACAGTGAGCTCTGGAACAAGCGACATTCGGTAATAGGTGGGTTACAGTCGTTCAAGGTCATTTAAGGTCATCGAAATTGGTATCAGTTGAAAGGCCGTACGCCACTTTTTATTAGCCTGCCATTGTAACTATATGCCTATGTTTTATCATTTCCGAGATATAATAATTTATTGCTCAAAAATCTACGGTTCTTCGCCGTTTTTATCCACCCAGTCTCGTGTGAAGCCATCGCTCGGGTGTTCCATGGGACCTGGCGTACGAAGTTGGTCTCAAAAACTAGAGTTCCTGGTCTACCCAGGCATATCTACTAGGCATAAACAGGCATATCGCGTGGTGCACCAACCCGTATCACGTGGTTTCGCAGTGTTCGCTGATGCCAGGCTGTCGGGTTGGCTTGCGGAGATCAGCGTCGACTTACGGGAAACGGTAGCGCATTAGAGGTGGTGCTCCACGACTATGCGCTATACAAATCCACGTTTACTTTACTTTACTTTACTTTACTTTACCCGATCTTGAAACCGTGTGGGATTAGTTTTGACGCATAATCAGCGTGTGACGGACAGACAGACGGACGGACGGACGCACACGCCGCCTATGGCTAAGTCGCGCTGTATAGCATAGCTGAGCGTGACAATAAGCAGCGAGTGTGTGTCGAGACCGTGCTTTTACCGTTACAAAGTGTGGCGTCACGAAGACGATTCTGCAGCAGCCGCTGAAACTTACGATAGATGTGACATGACCCGACTCGATGATGCATGCAACATAAAGCTGTCAGACGGCTGACTCCCAGCAGACGGTCGTGACCTCTGGTGCATCTCATCCTGTCTTGTCTAGCCACATCAACACAAGACAAGTAGCCCTGCTGTCGCAGAGAGGACGCGCGATGCTTCGTGTCTGTCAGTAGTTATAGCTTCAATAGTATACGATACGTCGAGCGAAATCTTATGTTACTAGAACTTCCGCTTCAGATTTACAGCTGCGTACAAATAAATTATGTTCTCTTCTCTTCGTCGTGGTCGTCCATGCTGGTTGTGATAAACAAAGATTCACTGATGCGTGGCGGTCCGTGCGGTAAACTGCACGGTAGACGGTCGGAGTTGTTGTTCGCACTCCACCTGTCATCGATGGATAACCAGCTATTCGTCGAGAATCGCGATTTATGCCTACTCCACCTGCATTCGACGCTCCCGTGAAAGGATTCCGTTGGAATATTGCCATAAAATTTGGTACAGAAAAACTAAAATGGTGTGGCTATTCGACGGTGAAAAAAATTGAAGATATGTTTATTTCTTTCGACAGAATACACGAACGTGACGGACGGACAAACAGACGGACATACATCGCACGATGACATAGGCCGCGGTTATGCATAGCATTGCACGGCAAAAACGCAGGACAGACAAGAAATCTGCAGTGCAAGGCACAGCAAGCATACCCGCCCCGGATTGGAACATTGTAGTCGGCACTGAAAGTAAATCGGATCATACGCTTTCTACTGCACGTTAAATACACAGTATCGTATCCTATTCGTACCGTATCGTATTCTGGGAGTATGGCATTAAGTTTCTTTTTAGCCAGATTGGGCCAAAATTCGGATCACTGGGCCAAAATGTAAAAAAAAAATCGTACGGTGTGCACGGACGCATTTGTGTCTCTGCAGTATTTACTAGATGTCAGCACCATATAATGGGCTCAGATTTGCCCGGCACCGCTTTACAATAGAATGTTCCCAGTTTTGGCGGAGGATTAATCACTGTGATCTTGTTGAGGTGCAGGCTGTTATCGCTTGCAATTTGCCGCCGTGTCGCCGAGAAGTGGTTGCGTTTTAGGATACGGATGAGATTGCAGCTGCGTCGCGTCTCCGGGGAGCGTCATCCGTCCATTCCAGCGACCGGAGGCGCGGTTTATACCGACTTGAGGTCCCCCGCGTCGGACTTCCGCGGTTACGCTACGTCAGCCAGCATCACAGGCGACGCATTAGCGCTGCACTATTGTAAGGCCCAAGCCTGCAGACTGTGTTCGTTCGTTAGTGTCAAATGCATTGCACAGTCGGGAATGACGAGGCGGACTGATATACAGGGTAGCACAGAAAGTATAATAATGACACTGTTTTGATTGCTGACATCTTTAAAACGATACAAATAAATCTGCATCATCTCTCTGTTAACTGAAGTCATTACAGTTGACCTCTTTATTTACTAATACTTATTTATTATTTTTCGATCTGCTCCAAAATATACTAATTAAGATATAAGCAATCAAAGTGGCTTCATTTTGGACACCATGTACTACCTGTATTGAACAAATTCCATATAGGCAGTCTTTGTGGATAAGTGCATGTGCATCCGATTGTCCGCAAGCGTGATGAAATGTAGCGTCACTAGATGTTGCAGGCCGGTAAATTTAATAGCCTATCATTTTCTTGCTGGAACAGTCTGCCTGAAAAAGTAATTTATGCAAATAATTTACAAAAAATATTTGTAAAACGACTATTTGACTTGACTTTACTTGAGTTGACTAGACACATTTTTTTGTTTATTAATCAGTAAATATTATAATAAAGAACCATTTTTTTGTCAATTTTTTTGTAAACATTTTTTGTACATTTTTACAAAGGGCTCGACATTTGAGTGAAAATTATATATTGTTTAATTTTTATTACCTGAGAAGTCTTTGTTTGGCGTATAGAAGCACCTTTATCTTCAGTAAATCAAACAAACTATTCAGTTGTAAAGCACCTATTCAACGCAAGTACTCAAACGCGTCATATGTGTATTGTCGTTATGTCTGTCTGTCTGTCTGTGTGTCTGTGTGTGTGTTTGTGTGTCTGTCTGTGTGTCTGTCTGTCTGTGTCAGTATTTTCTTCGTCATTACAAAATGCACATTTGCGGTTCTTGATCATCGTCCAGGCTGAGCCACGGTGGTGAAGCGGGAGGGGGCGTTATAGACCACACAGGTAAATTTGGATTTTTATGCCTTCACCTGGGTACAGTGGTAAGCGGAGGTATTATGTTCTCGGGTTGTCTGTTCGTCCGTCTGTCCGTCTGTCCGTTCGTAACGTCTGTTACCAAACTTGTGAACACGATATTTTGAAGCGAGTGAACCGGTTTCGATGAGAATTGCCACAAGTGGCCTCAAGGGCACAAACTGATGAACTGTTGGACCAGGAGGTCAATGGCGGCCGAAGATAGATTTGGAGGTCTGGCGAAGGCATCATTATCGACCCAGATGGGTCGAGTCGCTTTGCTGGTTTCCAGTAAGAAATGCGATGCTTTGGTGTGTCGCGCGTGACGATGTCTGCACAAGCAGGTATACGACGTTGGCATCGCACAAGCCTTCAAGGTCTGCCTTCGAATTTCAGTACTGTTGTGGCCCACAACAGTACTGAAATTCGAAGCCAGAAACTTGTGGCAGCGCGACACGATGTTTACGTTTTATCGCTAGATTTCAACCAGTTACGTTCGCCTATGTTCGTCTGTAACGTTCGTGCACCTGCTCAGAGGGTTGAGCTTTTCGGCAATATTTTTGCACTGCCTAATAGCTCAGGGACTCGGACAGTTTGTATTAAAATTTTGGGCAAAAATTCAATGGTGTACTAGGAGATCGTGCAAGTTAAACACAAGGGGATATCAAAAATTGGCGTTTTTCGACCAATATCTCGCTTTATTTCGAAAACGGTACAAGTACAAGATACTGCCATAGTTACAATGGAAGACGAATAGGAACTCGTATGCGATCTACTGAATGGTGCCATTTTCACTGACCTTGAACGACCCCTAATACAGATTTTAAGGTCAATACTTGACGTTGAATATGGCGTTACCAGACTTTATTTAGGCCTAGGCCTACAATGGATAACTAATAAGAACTTACACACGCCCTACGTATCTGTGTCATTTTCAACAACTTTGAACGATCTTAAGTGACTTACAAAGTTTTTAGTTCTTAAGCAAGCACTGCCGGTGCTGCCTACGCCCAAAAATCAAGTGCGGTACTTGTCAGATACTATAAATAGGACTATGACGTCAGCTGAGGGCGGTGTTCGGTAAGGCAAGAAATTTGCAGGCGGCTAGCAAGCACATCGTTCCTCAGACAACTGCTTAGCAAGTTGTTTGTGCAATGTTGAAAGCTTTCATTTGAGTACCTTATAGCAGCCGTAGGAAGTGCATAATGGTAAAGTGTAGTTTTTAAAGTCACACTATGGCAACTTTTTGTGTTTTATGCTAACGACTTTTTTAAATGACACAGCGTTGTCGCGCGGTTTCTCTGCGACAGCTGAGCTTCTTGTTTACTTAGGCTAACTCACCTTTTTCACGAATTCCAGGAATCCTTCCCGCCATCGACTACCTACACGTACTTCCTGCCACTGTCGAATTTTGTTAATGTTTTGTTGGCCTCTGGCGGTAGGCTGATGGACTACCCGTCAGCAGAGTGTATATCGTATCGTATCGTATCGTATAGTATATTAGCGGCAGTAACAGGACCTTTGGCTACCCGAGGCTGGATGTCAAATTTGCCGCCCTTCCGTCTTTCGAGATATCAGAGAGCCTATTCAACTCTACTGTCTTTATTTCCTCGCGTTGCATAATGCATTCGTTTTTGATGCAAAAAATAAAGAAACACGAACGGTCTATCCGGTTAATTTTCTTTCACATCTGCCTACAAGTGGACAGGCGCTGTGCTGCTGTTTTGGACCTCTGGGTATTCAATTAAACTAATCAACTAGCGCCTATTCGTCACGAACTCACGCTAACTTGCTCCGCACTGCTCCAACGACTCCAACTTCTATTTCCAATTCCAGAGAGGCAGACGTACGTGATAAGTAAGTTACACGCTCGCTGTAACGCTTTGGTTTTTGCCGCTCGATGCTATGCAAGCGCGGCCTATGCCGTCATGCGGTGTCCGTCTATCTGTCCGTCCGTCCGTCCGTCACGTTCGTGGATTCTGTAAAAACGAATAAACATATCTTCAATTTTTTACCATCGGGTAGCCACACCATTCTAGTTTTCCATACCAAACGTCACGGCGATATTCCGACGGGGACAGAGCGGCAAGTACAATACACTCTCCTGCGACGGACCACGGCGAGTTGATGACGTTAGTCGCTGGTAAGCGGTGGAGTTTGTTGATGGCGGGAGACGACGACGAAGTGTATAACAAGAAGCCTCAACGTTACGCTGAAGACAACGGAACAACATTTAATTGTATCTGCAGTTGTAAATCTGAAGCCCAAGTAACAATAATAAAAGACTTCGCTATTACACTGTTGAAGGTAACTACTGACGGACACAAAGCATCGCGCGGCCTCTCTGCAACAGCAGAGCTACTTGTTAGGCCTCCGCAGCTTATGATGCAACGGAGGCTTATGTTTTTGCTTTAGCCGTCCCGGGTTCTGTCCCGTATCATCGGTATTTCTTTCGCTTCGCACGCATAGGGAAGTTGTGAAGTAGCTCGGCTTATTGATGACGAATGGAATTGGTAGTGCCACGTTATTCGCAGAAAGTGGTCAGGTTTGTAGGAATTTTTCTATAAAATCAGAAACAAGCTACCTTCAGCAGTTTTATAGAGTTTGTAAATTGCCCATATAAAGAGGTTTACATTAAATATAACGCCTTGTTCATAGCATTATTTATCTATTCAACAAACGTTACTTGTACACATGTCTGCATCACAAAATCGCTTGCAGTTGCAAGTGCATTTATGCCGCGCGATGCTATGCAAGTGCGGCGTATGCCGTCATGGGGTGTATGTCTGTCTGTGGGTGTGTCACGTTCGTTTTACATTTTGTCAAACTGAATAAACATATCTTCAAATTTTTTTTCACCGTCGGGTAGCCACACCATGCTAGTTTTACCGTACCAAACGTCATGGCAATATTCTGACAGGAACCCCCTAACGGGGACGTCGAATGCAGGTGGGGTAGGCAGAAATCGCGATTCTGAGCCAATATCCGGCTTCACTGCGTACTGTGAAGCGTTCCAGCGGCAAGTGCGATACACTTAGCTGCGACAGACCACGGCGAGTAAAGTCACAAGTGCATTTATGCTTACGTAACTAAGAATAAAAGACACTAGTCGCTGGTGAGCAGCTGAGTTTGTTGATGGTGGGAACACCGAAGTGTGTGACAGGAAGCCTTAACGTTACGCCAAAGACAACGTTACGCAGTGGTAAATCTGAAGCCTAAGTAACGATAGTAAAAGAATCCGCACGAGTTATTATTTTTTGAGGTAACTACTGACGGACACAAAGCATCGCGCATCCTGTTTAGGCTGCAACAGGCCAGGTGTTGTCAACACGGTCGCCGGTGGACGACGGCCAGTCGGCCACCGTCCCGCCGCAAGTTGTGACACATTGCTGGTAGTAAGCGGCGTGGTTAAATGAGGGACAATACGACGAAATGTTTATGACAAGAAGCCTCAACGTTACCTCAAAGACAACAGAACAGCGCATTTTTAACTGCACGCAGTTATAAATCTGTAGCTTACGTAACTAACAATGAAAGACGCTACTCGACGTTTTGTACTGTTGAAGCTAACTCCTGACAGACACGAAGCATCGCGCAGCCTCTTTGCGACAGCAGAGCTACTTGTACGTGCTTTGTCTGCGTCTAACAACATATGATAATGACGATTATGATAATAAAGAAATAACGGTGAACGTGCAGTTGTTCGATTGTTTCCTAAAGAGAAGTTCTCTATTTCTGGTCATACAGGGCTTACTATATACTTTGTTTGTTCGCCCTGGGAGGATGTGAATAATGTAAGAATGCTTGGCGCAACGTAGCAGCGACGCATGGGAGAGATTATGGTTTATGTCGTCACGTGCATACATCGTAAACCGTTAGCTATGCTCTAGACGTCATCGTGGGCCACGAGCTTGTCAACTAAAATGTACAACATCGAGCAGCAAACACGTGTCGTGATTGCCGTTCGAATGTATATCTATACAGTACATGAAGCTCAGCTGTCGCAGAGAAACCGCGCGATGCTCCGTATTATTGCTGCGTGATGCTATGCATAAGCGCGGCCTATGCCGTCATACGGTGTCCGTCTGTCCGTTCGTCTGTCTGTTTGTCACGTTCGTGTATTCTGTCGAAACGAATAAAAACATATCTTCAATTTTTCTCACCATCGAATAGCCACACCATTTTAGCTTTCCTTGCCAAACGTTATGGCAATATTCCGACTGGGACTGAGGCAAAAATCGCGATTTTCGACCAATATCTGGCTTTGGCATCGACCACTGCTGGACCGTCGCGTGTCGTCAACATTTCGACGGTGGAGTATTGGTTACAGCACTTACTCGTCGTCCGTCTCCCGCGATCAACAAACGCCGCCGCGCCATGCTTCAGTGAATCTTGTTTATGTCAGAAAGCCTCAACTCTATGCGGAAGACAACAAAACAGAATTTAATTGTACGCAATGGTAAATCTGAAGCCGAAGACTGCGCTGTATTGTATTGATGCTAACTACTGACGCACACGAAGCATCGCGCGGCCGCTCTGTGACAGCAGAGCTTCTTGTTTAGAAACGCTGTTACGCACAAAAACACTTAGCTATAACAATTGTCCAATTGCCACAGTAGAATTGTAGGCTTACACACAGTCTTTGTCATTGACGTCACCAGCTATGGGCACTGGGGCACGTTTTTATTACCTCGATGGGGGCACGTGTACACCAATTTGGCAATTTCTATTTTGCGCATAACTAGAGATGGGAAAGAACCCTCACTGCTGGGGTTTGGTTCTGTTCGGGTTCTACAAAAAATTGGGGTTCGGTTCGGTTCGAGTTCTTTGCAAGCACAAAAACAGTGGGATCGGTTCTGTTCGGGTTCTTCTGTCGAGACAAGGGTTCGGTTCTGTTCGGTTCTATATGGGTTTCCTTGGAAACGTTCGACAGTTTCAAGTCAACTGATTACACGACTAGAAAATTGTAATTTGTTACAGTGCTTGACAGTGGGCATAAATAATACAGCATAGAATAGTTATGCATTGTAAAAAAGTTTTTAAAAAACTGTTGACATTCAGTGAGAATCACAGTTTAGCCAATAGGCACAGTTGTTCAACTTCAGCCAAAACGCGTAACCGGAAGTGCTTTAGCATGCAGCTCAGTTTGGTCGTCGGCAAGGCGGATATGATCAATCAGATTTGTCAGATGTTATCATTTTGTTGATAGGTATTGTCAGCTTATTTTGCTGAAGAAAAAAATGATTACCAAATACGATTACTAAGTACAGTAGTAACTGCAAAGTGTGCATGTATTAGGAATACCAACGTTTGTTTTTTCCAATTTATGCATGCAAGTCAAGTTGGTCAACATTTTAACCTACTTTGCCAATTTGAGTTATAAATACGGCGTCACTATCCCATAATTCCAACCGGCATGCGGTCCAATATAAAAGGCCGGCGGCAACCTGGCCACCAATGCGACTCGATTCACTGGTTTATTATTTACACTGTGGTGAGAATTCTTAGTTACTGTGAGAAGAGAAACTAAGAACCGAGAAGAACCCAGGCCGCAAAGTTCTAGTTTGGTTCGGGTTCTTCCTGTTCATGGGTTCGGTTCGGTTCTGGTTCTACATATTTTTTGTTTGGTGAGTTCTAGTTCGGTTCGGTTCTTCCAAAATGAGGGTTCTAGTTCGGTTTGGGTTCGATTCTATTCCCATCTCTACGCATAACACCAGTGGCCAGTGGTAGACTGCCAGTGAACGTCACACATTTCCTGTTCCAGCCACAAATTCACAGTCGCTTAAGTTGGCTCAGCATCAATTTATTATATTTATGTATAACTTTCTGTGACTTCTGCCTAATTTCTTGCCCCTCCTGACTCAGAATCCCGGTGACGCCTCTGGTCTCTGTACGCTTCTATTCGACTTTCTCTAGTTTTCTATGATGACCTTCAAGGTCACAAAGAGTCAATATAAATTTCTGTTCAGTGGATACTTCTGCTGATGTCATATATGCTATAATTTTATAATTACTGAAACCAAAGCGTTCAATTAACCCTCAAAAGTCACTAGAGGTCATCAATAATGTTCCAGTTTGCAGAGGGTATAACCCTACGACTTCATATTATTGATTTGTAGCAACTGACTATAGGTGTTTATAAGTAATGATGTACGTGTCTTGCATCATTTTAGAGATATTGTTAGATATTGCTCGAAAATCGCGAATTTTTGTACCACACTTGCGTTTAGCGCCTCTCCCGGCGACGGTGACCCCTTCTGGTCTAATTTCCATTACACGAACTTCCCCGAATTTTATTAATATTTTGGTGTAAAGGACTAGAATGAAATGGCTATCATCTAGTGAAACATTTTGACGTTCACTTCTTTTGCCACAGTGCGCAAGTGTGACAGACGGACGGATAGACAGACAAACAGTGTATGGTGATAATGACGACAACTATACCGTTGGTACAACAACGACAGTCAGCCACATTACAATTCTCCGTGTCTTTGCGACAGTAAAAGTAATACCAACGAACAAATAAAACTTATCTAACAAAATAATAAGTAAAGTAAATGGGTAAACTTTATGATCACATTAAACTTATTTATTAAACAAATAAACTTATCTAATAAAATTAAAAGCTAGTCGCAGGACGAATAACCATTTCAGCGTCGACTGGGTCAACAGATTCGACGTGACTGATGCGATGTTGTTGCTGACTGACGTCGTCTTCATCTCCGCGTAAATCCTGATGCAAATGCTAAACTTTGACGTAAAGATTTAACGTAGGCTTACGATACAAGAAGATCATCTGTCGCAGAGAGGCCGCGCGATGCTTCGTGTCATTGAATATTTCGCTAAGTCACTCAAGGTCCTTCGAAATGACACTCTTGAGCAGGATGTGTATTAGTCCCTGTTAGTATTCCATTATAACTCTATGTCTCTATCTTTTACCGTTTCTGAGACATTCAACGTCGAATAATGGCGTGACCTTGAATTCTGGGTCAGGGTCATTTAGGTCATCAAAAGTGACACCAGTCGATAGATAACGACTTCCTATCAGTCTGCAATTTACTGTAGCTCTATCTTGTACCACTGTCGAGTTATTTGACATTGAAAATAACATGATCTTGAAATCTGGGTTACGTCACTCAAGGTCATTGACATTGGTACCACTTGAAAGCTTGGTGCGGTTTCCTATTTGCATTCCATAGCAACTGTACAATACAATACAATACAATACAATATAATACAATACAGTTTACTGGAACAGGCAACAAACGTGCATGCCACCAATACATTCGTAAGTTGAAAGCAATCAACCTGGTACTAAATTAATGTAAACAAACAGTGAGTAATGAATGAGTTCTTATGCAGTTTACTTTTACACTGTGAGAGCACAAATAAGTGACCGCATGCACGTGAGTCACTGTATAGTGTGTGGTAAGTAAGTAAGTAATTGTAATGCACAAACATAAAACCTGATTGTCAAATGTGATAAAAGTAAAAAAAACACACAAAACAAAAACACATTCATGTTAAAAACTTAAAAAGACAACTCAGATGACAAAAGATTTCTCATGGAGATTAAAATCACATGCGGGTAACAGGAACGAATGGCCTATGGTCCTAAGCACATAATTTAGTGACCTATCTGGACGGAACGATGGATGAAGGCCTTAGCCGTTTCGACACAATACACGAACGTGACAGTCAGCCGCCACACGACGGCATAGGCCACGCTTGTGCATAGCATCACGAGGCAATAAAACGAACATCAACGGCGTTGGCGATGACTACGGAGAGAGAAAGAAAGTGTGTCCCTGTAGAACTTGGAGTGAGAAGATGGAAATAACGTGTCAGCGCCGTGACGCGGACGGCGGTGCATCTCAGTGACATCGAAAGTCATTTAACTCTTTATGGACACATTAAAGCCGTAGAGCAACGGACCATTATACAGCAATACGGTGATTGGTACACCGGCCGTTGATGGGTGGGCTGTTACATTTGGTACCGCGAGGAGGGGCCTGGGCGGGCTGCGGCCCCACCCAGTCCCCTCCTCGCTGTATTAAGTGTAACAGCCCATCCATCAACAGCCAGTGCATTTGATTTGCCATTATAATTGCCTTTGCACTCTAAGGGGTTAACGCAGCATCGGATGCAATTCCGCCCGAACCGGCCACTTTTAGGTCACGTAGCACCACCACTGACGTCGCATTGTAGACGGCGGCTGCGCCAGTTGCAGCAGCCGAGCGACGACGACGACGTACGGCGTAGACCGTCTGTATATCGAGCGATGCTGAAATCAGACGCGTCATTTGTCAATGCTGCCGCGATGCCAGACCGGCAAGCCGCAGAAACCGGCGACTAAGAGACTTTGAAAGAGAACAGGAAGAGTGACACAAAGGAACTGCGACAAAAAAGCGGATAATTAATGCACAGAAGACTGTATTATAGTATCCGGAGAACCTCGCATAGAAAAAAAACGGACAAAGAGTGACTGACTGAGATAGGCGAGCGTTACGACGCAATGATCCAGGCGTGCAGTGCATTGTATCACGCTAATAAGCTTATTAAAGTGAAAATAGGCTGAGAGAGGCTGCCGGTATATGTTGCAGCATCAAGATCCTGGTGACAAGGTCATTTTGTTCGACAGTCGGTCGCTTTCTTCCGCCATCTCTAACCTGACAGCACGGACTACAGAATATCTCTATATAAGACGTTAATCGTTGACGGCACGCGGTTGCACGCAGGATTTCGTGTCAACAAGCACAGAAGGCAGTTTCAGGTCGACGAAAGTCAGCAGCTTGTGTGTCACTGCGATGGAAGAAGGAAAACAGCGCTAACTGTAGGATGACTTAAAGATCTGTTGAAACTGCAAGAATCGCAGATGATGGGGGCAGTCACGCGAGGATGTCAGTTCATGGCTGCTTTGTAATGATGGAACGGAAGACGACATATAGAATGTTTTGCATAAGTGACTAACCATCGAATAATCTGTTGAAACTGCGAGTTTATCGTCAAAGTAGAAGAAAGCCAGTGAACGAAAGAATCATGTCCTATGTTGCAGCGACAGCTGATGACAGGGTAGAAAATAACTCGACAACGCCGACAACGCCGTGTGATGAGTCCAAGTCGGCCGGCAGTCCGACGTACCTCTTCTACAAGACGGTGCTGGACGTGTACGTCGTCAGCGCGCTGTGTGTGGCCGGCGTCATCGGGAACCTGCTCTCGATGGTCGTCCTGCGCCGAGACCGCGATCGCCCCAACGCTACCAACTGGCTGCTGCAGGCGCTGGCTGTCCTCGACACGGTCTACCTCCTGACCAGCTTCATCATCCAGCCGCTGAAGACGATCAACGACGACTGGGACCCGAGCGGGCCTCGGGCGACACTGCAAAGGGTGTTCCCGTACGTGGAGCCACACGCCTGGGCGCTGGCTTCCACGGCACAAACGGCGACCGTCTGGCTTGTCCTGCTGGTGACTGCCGACCGATACGTGGCCGTCTGCCAACCCCTCAAGGTTTGTGTCACTCAGCCACGCTTAGCCTACTGACGACGAAATATCCCGTACGTAATCACTGTTACAAGAAAGCATAAGCACCCCGCTCTGGGTGGGTCAGCTCTCCCGACCAGGCTAAGTTCCGGGTGCTCCCCGCGGTGCATGGGCCGAAGTTCAAAATTCTGATTCATAGACGTAGTGTCCCTTGACCCGTAGAATATTGCTGCCACGTTTCGTCGACGTCGGCCCAGCGGTCTCGGGTTTTGAAAGCGTTGACACCGCACGGTCGAACGGACGGATGGACGAACATTTGACCGGTTTACTAGTCATCTCGGGAGAGACGACTTATAACACAAGTGGAATAACGTTTTGTGCCGTAACATGTGTAGTGTATGACAAGAAATCTGCAGTGTGAGGCACAGCAAGCATACCCGACCCAAGAACTGGAACACTGCGGTCTGTACTTGAGGTAAACCGGATCGTATGCTGCGGAATCACAGAATCCGATAAATGATTTAGGCATTCTCGCGTCTTTGACCTTGACCTATGACTTTTCAAGGTCAAAGTGTAACGGAGCTCTAGAGGGACCGTCGAGGAACATTCGGGTCTTTAGTTGTTGAACCGTTTTGTATGACGGACCCAGACAGAACCACGGGCATACCCATACGTGTCGCAGCCGAAAACAGTACCCGCCTGACATTTGTAACCGAGAGTGGGTAATAAAACTGTGTCGACACGCTTAACATTATCAGTTGTCAAACTAGTAGCAATCAGGTTTATTATTTTTATTACCTCGTCGCGTGTGTTTGTTTTTTGTTTTTGTTAAAACTTCTGTCAAGTTCGTGTATTTTGTCGAAACGAATAAACATACCTTGAAAATTTTTTCACCATTGGCAGCCACACCATTCTAGTTTTTCCATACCAAACGGTTCGACACTATTAAGACGGGAACTCCCCTAATGAAAGTGGGTATGACAAAAATCGCTATTTCTGACATCGTGCTTCGTCGCGTGATAACAACGGTGCGACCGTCTGGCGTTGCAAACAGTGACGCCGGACCGTAGCAAGTTGTTGACATTTATCGGTGGAGTTTGTGTACAGCACTCGAGTGTGGTGCGCGTTACCTTATTACTATGGCCATTTGTTGCCGCGCGATGCTATGCGATAGATATAGTTACAATGGAATACTAATAGGGACGTAGGCTTATACACGCCCTACTCAAGGGTGTTATTTCATTTTATGACGTTAAGTGACCTTGAGTGACTTAGCGAAATATTCAATGTCACGAAGCATCGAGCAGCCTGTCTACGACAGCTGAGCTTCTTGTTGGCATAATTGCCGTGCGATGCCTATGCCGTTATGCGGTGTGTCTGTCTGTGTGTCCATCACGTTCGTACATTCTGTCAAAACGAATAAACATATCTTCAATTTTTTTCAAAATCGGGTAGCCACACCATTCTGGTTTTTCCGCACCAAACGGCATGGCAATATTCCGACGGGAACTCACTAACGCGGGCGTCGAATGCAGATAGGATAGGCAGAAATCGCGACTGTGAGCCAATATCTGGCTTCACTGTGTGCTGTGAAGGGTCCCAGCGGCAAGTGCAATGCACTTAGCTGCGACGAACCATAGCGAGTTTATTACACTAGTCGCTGGTGAGCGGCCGAGTTTGTTGATGGTGGGAAACAACGACGAAGTGTATGACAAGAAGCCTCAACATTACGCGGAAGACAACGTTACGCAGTGGTAAATCTGAAGCCTAAGTAACGATAGTAAAAGAATCCGCACGATTTACTATTTTGTCGAGGTTAACTACTGACGGACACAAAGCATCGCGCGGCCTCTCTGCAACAGCAGAGATACTTGTTTTAGTTAGGACTGATGAAATAATTTATAATTTGGAGGACTAATTCCTGCGTCAACTCAGGACACAACTGCAGTTGCATTTCCAACAAAGCCTGTGCAATCCCCTTACCTGAGACGAAATAATATCGTCTTGCAGAACTGAAAAATAGACTGTTATAGGCCTAGTCGAATGGAGAAAACTGGAGTTTGGTTGTTGTTGCAGCCATCAGTCAGTGGCGTCGCCGTCGCTCTGCCTGTGTCAGGGCTCACGGTGGACATATTTTGTGACTGATTCATGGTTCAGTGTGTTACGTTAACGCTGAGTAAATTTATGCATTGTGGATTTTACTGTTTGACTGTTTTGTTTGTCGCCAAACTGCAACTTGTCTTAAACGTTTTGTCAGGTATGGGCATTACGCAAGTGTAATGGAAGACATAATCATAGCCAGACTCGCAATTATTTCTTAAGTCGCTCTATACGATACGATACGATAGTGTGTATTTAACGTGCAGTAAAAAGCTGACGGGTAGCCAGCTTAGTCTACCACACGGAACAAACAAAAAATAAAATGCAAAACTAAAAATAAAATGATGAGCGTGATAGGTCCGGTCCAGTCCCGTTGTCATGAAGGCAGTCCAGTAGGTAAAAGAAATCTACGGTGGAAAGAATTTGTTGAAAAGGTAGGTTTGGCGTCGAACATTACAGCGTTTAGCTGCGGTTTGATGACGCTGTGCTAAAAAGTAGGTCGCTTCTTTGTTGTGAACACTCGACTCAGGACTGAGACCAAAGTTGAGCCGTTTGGTCTCAGTCTTTGGTCTCAGCGAAAGTCTGATCCCAAAAGTGAAACGACCCGCTACATAGATAGAGCTGTTGACATTAATTGCGGTCATAAAAATAACTTTTAATATTGCGTTTACTCAGTAGTCCAGTGGTCCAAAAAATGGGGTTTTCGCCCCAAGTGGCGAAACTACTGATCGGATCAAAAAAGTTAGGGGGTGCAAAATGGCATGGACCTCCTCTATCACCGTGCTAACTATGGCTGGCATCGTGGATCGCGCGCCGGCTGTAGACAAAAAAGTGTGATGTTTTTTGTATGTTTTTGTCACGCTTTGGAATGACGAAGTTTGTGATAACGGAAACGCTATGATGCAGCGTAATTCGAAAACAATGATGGCGTTATTGCATAGAGGAAGGTTTGTATTTCGTTTTATTTGTTAATCTGCTTACTTCCGGTGTAGTGATTCTACTTCCCAACACAAAATCGACATAGGCGTATAGGCTGTCCTTTTCACATTGAAATACTCGTGTGTTCGCTTATTTAATTGGAGACAATTAAAGGAACTAGTTAGCCGGTGCCATACTGTCGTAGTGGTGAGGAGCAAAGCCATAAATCACCTACACCTGGCGGTGGTCCTGATGAGTACCGTCGGGCTGTCAGTCTATTCTAATTTATCTTGAGAACACGTCTGGCATATGACGTCAGCACTAACCTTGAGCTAGCTAGCTAGCTAGCGAGCACTCGGCCAGTTTCCTATGACGTCAGACATACCAACGGCCAGACGAGCTGCGGTTCGGGCCTATCCAGTGACCATATTAAGGTATGCGACTAGTAGTCGGGCTGACGGCCGAGCACGGTCGGACGGCCGGATCAAAATAGGAGTAGCGACTGACAGTAGAGCCACGGCTCAGAGGCCTAGAGGTTGACCGACTC
>Ga0209339_1000372_pt1 | contig 16594 bp, 9 predicted proteins | sample OlaalgELextract3_FD_187376 | JGI IMG/M metagenome (GOLD analysis project Ga0209339, IMG submission 187376) | Olavius algarvensis symbiont microbial communities from Tuscany, Italy - Type A ELBA extract 3 (SPAdes) (version 2) | ecosystem: Host-associated > Annelida > Digestive system >... | reverse complement strand
TTGATCGTTTGATGGTGAAGCGGCTCGAGTCGTCGGCGATGGCTTTCTATGAACTTAAACATCAGCAACATCATCAACAGTATCAAGAGCTGCAATGCAGAGATCGCAGTGTCTGCGCTGACGCTGGCAAGACAGAGACCGTTGCGAAACACCATCGACGAGCGAGCGACACTTCATCGTCGTCGTCGACCTCTTCGTCAGAGATCTCCACTAAGCAGTTTTCAAGCGACGCGGCGCAGACTTTGGACAGTGTGAGAAGTGGCCGCCTCCATGCAGACAAGGATGATGTTGTTCCAGTGACCGGAACCCAGACGGCGTTGACGTGCGGCGACCACAGTCCGCAGCGGCCGACAGCTGATGGGCCGGCACCATCAGCAGGCACCACGTCCAACATCAGCTTCTCCATCAGTCGTATCCTCGGCCACGACCACACCTCCGGCATGTGTTCACGTCGACCGGGCCCGGTACACCGTCTCTCAACGGGCCGCTCGACGCCGCCCGTTCGCGTGCCGAAGCGGTCCCGGAGTCAGAGCGGAATGGCATCGCCGGACTCCAGCTGCCGTGTCGCCGGCGATGACGTCGAGCATGACGTCAAGGCACTCAACGACGTCGACAACGATGACGAAGATCCGAACGATAATGACGTCGTGATCAAACTACACCAGACACAATCTCCTGCTTCAGCGGCTGCTGGCGTATGTGGAGACACACTACACAGACTGTCCTGGCTGCATTGCACTCGATATAAGCCGCCAAAACTACCCCGTAAGAATCTATTCTGACAGTTTCTGTATAATACAATGATTATCTACAAAAATAATAAAAAGTTAATAAATTAGTAATAACGAAATTAATTGTAAACTTTTCAGCAAATTCAAAATACACTCCTTAAAATTCTTTCGTTGTAAATTTATTAAAATCGATTTAATTGATAGATTATTAATCGTTTGATGTAAACTTTGATGTCATTTACGTGGTCATTTAGCTGGTCGGCCACCAGCTCATCACACAATGTATGATGATAACAGGAGGCCTGTCGGCTAGGCAGATGTTGATACATCCAAGAAAAAGCCGATCTGAGTATAGTTCGTAACTTTTGTAGAGCTGATTTGAATTGGTTAACGGATTTCGCTTCCACTGTGTAGGAGGGTAGCTTATTCCAACGGTTAACTACTCTTTCAGAAAAGAAGTGATGTCTGAGATCTTTGTTGCAACGCTTCTTCAGTAGCTTCTTCGAGTGACCTGTAGTTCTAGTATCGTCACTAAGTGCGAAGAATGTGTGAACTGGAACAACCGAGAAACGATTTAAAATTTTAAAAACTTCAATCAAATCAGCTCTATTTCTTAACTTTCATGTTGACAGTATGTCTGCAGAAACGACTTTCCCATGTTTGACTACGACCGTGATAATCGCAAACTTTCTTAGAAATCTTTGTGTAGCTAATTTGTAGAATATTAATTTTTCTGCTGTTTCAAAAAACAAATTGTAAATACTTGGAAATAGTCGTTGTTAAATAAACGTTATCTGTTAAATTTCCCACGAAATAATTAGCATTACAGGCGCTTAATTATAAGTCTGTTGGTTTAATTGAATTTTATCGTCGATTATGCATGACCTTTCATTGTTATGGGCATATCATTGTAATTTGCTCAGCGCACGCGTAAACGACAAAAGGACGGACTACAAACGGTCATTAATTATTGACGGCAAAATTTCAATTAAACCAAGCTATATGCATCATGTCGTTTCTGACTTTTTATATTCATATGCTATAACAATTTTTTGTCACGCACAACAAAATCGCGATTTTACATCGCCTTTGAACAGTTGTACTACCATTTTCCAATTGTACTAAAACAACGCAAAATGGAAAAAATATGCAGTCTCTTGCTTTCAACGAGCAGACTGATAATCGTTGAATGCTCGCCACTCTCGCCGCACACTGAACCAACCTAAGTAGTTAATGAGGATGTGCATATATAAAAGAGAAAGCGAAAAACACATTAGGCCTAAATGTACACTGTGTTCATAAAAAACACCCAAAACACTGTTGTTTCCTTGCATAACTCTTAGATATAGTAACCAATATGAATGAAAATTTCAGACAAAATAGCTGGCGAAATGCTGATTCTATAGATATAACAGCATAAAATGACTTGTATTCTTACTAACTATTCTTTGCTTGCAGCATTCTAAACGAGACGTCAGTAAAAATGCCGTTGCAGCATTGAGATCGACGATAAACATCTCATTAAATGGACGTGAGTGAAAACAATTATGTAGAAAAAAGCTTGCTCAAGATGTTTTGGACAGAAAATGAAGTCTTGATAGGATAAATACACTGATCAAAATATCGATATTTTACAAACGAATTAGCACAGGTGGTTCACGCGGCAAGGGCATGAAACGATCAATTTCGGGGTCAGAAGGTCAACGGTCAAGGTCACAGGAGGCCGAAGTTAGATTTGGAGTCCTGGCGGAGGAATCGTTCTCGACTCCCTTGTGTCGAGTAGGTTTTATTAGGGGTCGTTCCATTTTTAATTTTCTATAGTTAAGGTAGTTTAGTTTGTTTGCTGTTTTTATTGTTTACTGTTTGCTACCAGTTGTCTGGTGAATAAAGATGTTTATAAATAAGTTATAAAACGACATCATTCTGTTAATTTTCAAAATATGAAAATTTGAAAATACGTTTTGTAGAGAATGTAATTGGGGACATTACACTGTAATTTGTAGGACGATGACGTCACTACTGTGACGTCACTTGTACTGAGAACGCAATCAGTCAGTGCAGTATTTTGCCCAGCAGTTTTATTTTGCAACTCGCAAGTGTTGAACAGCATTGTGAGTTAAACGAGAAGGTGAACAAGTCCAACAAGCAAACGTGTTTAAACGTCAAACATTAGTGTTTCATTTTTCAGCGTATCGTCAAAATTCATATAAACGTTTACCGCATCACACGCCCGTTTGATCCAGAGCCATATATTTGAACATTTCTAATCTATGGCTCTGGTTTGACCGCATGAGGGAATCGACCGCTGTGATCGTTGCATCGGTCGTTGCAACAACACGGCGACCAGGTCGTTCCTCATCAACAGCACTTTTTCGACCATGAGCAAACTTTTTACATCAAACATGTATTGCTGGTCTTGTAAAATACTTGTCACCATAAACTGGACACATCTGCAGACTGAAAGGCATTTGCACTAAGTCTTTTTGTCCACAGCAAACGAATAACACAGAAGGTTGTTCCTTGTGGGATGATTTCAACGGCAACGTTCCATATCCAATGTTTATAAATGACGTCACAGTGACGTCATCGTAATAAAACTCACAGCTCGTACTCAGAATCAAATTCCCTACAAAATGTATATTTCGGAATTTTCATAGTCTGAAAATTAACAGAATGATGCCGTTTTGTAACTTATTTACGGAACGACCCTCGTATTTTTGACTTGCTCCTTTGCACCCGCAAGACAAATTTCTGCGTACGCCACTAGCATAATGTCGGGCGAAATGCACAGGATCGAAGAAATTAAAGGACGGAGCCAAGAAACGAAAGTTGGGGCGCAATCCGCGAGTTCCATTTACTCAACACCAGGTGTCGCTGCTGGAACAGAAGTTTCGTCGTACTCACTACCTCAGCAGCATTGATGTCGCCGAGCTATCCAGCGCTCTCAACCTCACCGAAAACAGGGTACGTCAACGTCAGTCATTATCACTTTGTCGCTACTGTTTTAGGCGAACGTCATACGTTATGTTTCTACGTTACGTTCGCCTTATGTCGTCGCAAATCCGCCTGTCTCTCGTCTGTCGTCTGTCTGTCTGCCTGTGACGTTGTTGCACTCTACTCTCAGAGTTGAACTTTTCGGCAATATTTTTGCAGCATCTAATAGCTTAGAGAGTCGGGCAGTTTGCATTAAAATTTTGGAAAGAAATTTGAAGGGGTTCTGGGTGACCGTTCAAATTAAATTGAATAGGATATGAAAAATGGCGTTTCTGGACCAGTATGTCGCGCTTTATATCGGAAACGATACAATATATGGCCATATTTACAATGGAAGACAAATGCGATCTCGATCGGCACCATTTGGCAAAAAAATTTTAGTTCATGAATTGCACGGTAATTTTCCTACTCCCAACAATCCTCATAGGGTTGATTACTTTTATACCGTAGATATAGGCCGATGTGCTTTCGGTAGCCACGCCCACCAAAACCACCACTAGAGTAACATATATTATTGCTGTACTGTACATCGCTACTTTTCAGCTCAGCGTTTTTTTCAGTTTTGTAATGTCGTAAGCTTTAATTTGAGTATCTTATATCTTTATACCATTCTAGGTCTTCTAATAAAAATTTATCTCGCACCACGTGGTTTACACTTGTTTTTCCCGTAGAACTGTCGTAGATATTTATCCACTAGAAACTCATCAGTAAGTAAGTAAGTAAAACTATTTATAAAGCACAATAATCGAAAAGGTCACGATACGCCGATAAGGTAGTCGAACGTTACCGTGAAATTGAATATATGGGTGGTAAACATTTACAACCATGGCGTGGTTCAGGCGGTATTTGCAATTTCCCCGCAACGTTCGTCTGTCTCAACTACTGGTGGGTTTCTTGTAATTGTGCACCAGAAAACATAATTCGACCCAAGGGGATCGAGAATGACGTCTCCGCCAGGCCTCCAAATCTATGTTGAGTTTCGTGTGACCTTGACCTTTGACTTCCTGACCTGACCCTCATAGTTGATTGTCTCATACTCTTTGGACCACCAGTGCCATTGGCATCAAAATCGGTTCACTCGTTTTCAAAATACCATGTTCACAAGTTTTGTAACAGACGAACGGACGGACGCAGGAATGAACGGACGAACGAGCGGTTGAGAACATTATGCCCGCACCTACCACTCTGGAGGTATGATAACTAACTCGAAGGTCAGGGCGTTCACGGTTCATCCCCTATCTTCCCGCATTTCCTCTTCGTCCTTTTCCCTCCCTACGTTTTCTCCACCTTCCCTTGCTGTCCCTTCCCTTCTTTTTCCCTCCCTCAGTCGCTCTTTTCTTTCGTGGCCGAGTACGACTAAAAGGTCTGAATTCGGAGCACTGAACACCGCCCTTCGGTGATTTTAGGATTTTAAACACAACATTGTGCACTAAAAGCTAAGGGTTTATCAGATGTGGCACAAAGGTTCCGCCATATCTGATGACTAGTGTTGAATATTTTAGCGAAATTTACGTTACGCTCCTCTCGCAATGCCGTCTGTCCGTCTGTCTGTCTGTCTGTCTGTCTGTCGCGCTTTAGCGGTGAGTAAACAGGGGACTTTTGCACAGTCTATTTACACCACCTGTATACCTTCAGGGATTTGGCTCTGTTGTGAAAAAAACAGCGCGAATATATTCGTAACCGTTTTACCGAGTGCGTTATTATCATCATCATCACTTTATTTATTCCATTCACATAATGCAGTGAAATAAGACAAAATAGCATAAAAACACTTGGAATGAAAAAGGACAAGGCAACAGGATGCAGTAACAGTTGACCCGTACACAACAACGCATAATAGTGTTAATTGCACCAGTATGAGATACAAACTGTAAAATACAAAATACCATACATAAAAATAAAAATACAAAACCAGCAACATCAAACCTACCAAATGTAACCTAGTCTATCAGGCTATACCGAAGAAACTCGTCAAAGTTGACAAGCTGCAGACTACGTTTAAAGGTGCCGAGGGAACTAAAATTTACAGTGTCAGAAGGAAGGCTAATCCAGATATTTATAACTCGCTCAGTGAGAAAATGAAGACCTTACGCGGGTGTTGCTATACGTTGTTTAAACAATTTGTAATGATGACCTCTTGTCTGCAAGTTCGGACTAAGAACAAAAAACTCGTCACTATGTATATCTACACAGCCAAACAAGATCTTGTAGCACCATGCTAGGTCGCTATGTTGAAGGAGGTGTGAAAAAAATAGCAATTTTCGACCAGTGTCTAGAAACGATGCAAGACACGGCCAGTTACAGTGGAAGATGAATAGTATTCGTATGAGATCCATGGTGTGATTTTCAATGACATTGAAAGCAGATGTCAAGGACACGCTATTCAAAAACGTTAAATCGTATAGACACGCGAGCTATCTCAGCAATAGCTAAGCTTCTTCTTCATTTACCAGCTGTACAATTACTATGACGCTAAATTCGTCATATCATATCATATCATAAATAATTTATAGTGCGCCGGTTACAAAAAAAGAACATCGGTGCAGTACAAATGTCAAAATACGTAATAAGAAAATGAAAAATAAAATCAACTAAAAGCAGAGATGAAAAGCTAAGTCTTGAGCTTGCGTTTGAAACTGTTTATCGTTGGTGTTCGACGTAGATCATCTGGTAGCAAGTCATCCCTAATAAACTTCTGTGTACAGGACTGACCGTGCTGACTGCTGACCCGTGCCAGTCCAGCAGTAATGGATGCATGTTCACCCATCGTTGAAGAAAGCCAATGCCATGCTATCCACGGCCGCATTGCATATAGCCAAGAAAGAACCGTATATTTATCGCCATTTTATGATCCCACAATTCGATTCGTTGTTGTCTTTACCTTAAGCAGGAATATTAACATTCAATAACACTGTGTGCAGTGAATGTCGAAATTGTCGACTTTATTATTTTGCATGCACCGTAACGTGCCACTTGAGTGTCGTTCATGACTACACCGTAACGTGCCACTCGAGTGTCGTTCATAACTTTGAGAATTATTGGCTGATTATAAAAAATTTTCATTGTTGAACTCAACGGTAAATTTGCAACAAGGCTGATCTCACATCGCACCTTAAATATGTCACTACACTACCTTGTGAAATACAAAAGATCAACAATAGCAATAACTCTTGATGTATATTTAACACGATATGATAGAGTTGCTTCTAAACATTAGAATTAAGCCTACGTGTGCTCTTGAGTCGTATTAATTGCTCAAAATATCCTCCTTTGGCATGAACTCAAAGACGTTTGCGCCACTCATCCATTGCGTTATCGATGACTTTGTTCAGCCATGTCAAACCTTTGTCAGACGCTACTTTAGTTCATCGACGTCATCATCATGAACTTGATGACTGTTGCAAATGTTTTCATGCGTTTAATTTGACTTACTAGTACAGTTTATTTGGTTAATTTTGTCAACAATAAAGCAAAACGGTGATATTGTGTAAGATATGTTAGAATTTTACTATTTTTGATATTATATTTTCACAAGGTAATGTAGCGACATGTTGCAGGTGTGGTGGGAAGTATGACAAAAACCTAATGGCAAATTTACTGCTAAGTCCAACAGTGAAGAAAATTTAAAAATCGGTCAACAATTGTCAAAGTAATGAACGAATATGGAGTGACACTTTGGACCACGGTGTGTATCACATGCTTGTATATTGTATGACACTTTCATCATCAGCTTGGAAGGTGTGGATGTTTATCGTATTTGCCTAAATGAATGACTGAGTGACGTTGAATGCATGTTTGTGGTTTTGCAGGTTAAGATCTGGTTTCAGAACCGGCGAGCACGCGAGCGCCGCGGTAAGGACGTCGTCATGTCGGCGGCTCAGCCGCTAACTGTGGCGGCTGGTGGCGGCGGCGGCACCAACAGCGTGGCTAGCGGCGTCGAAGATCATCGTCGTCAGATCGCTGGTAGCATCAGCGGACTGCTGTGTACATCGGCTACGGAGACAGACACGGCTGACGGGTGTTATAGCAGTATTTCACCGTTCGCGCTCGACGACTGCAGCGGCGGCGGCGGTCGTGCAGTTCTGACGACGGAAAACCTTCTCCGCCAGCCGTTTCTGCAGTCGGAAGCGGCGGCCGAGTCCCGCCGGTACGCCGTACCACCCACGTCGTCGGCGGCCGTCGCGGCGATGATGCGCGCCACGCTCGATCGTTGCCGACCGTCGTGGACTGTTGGAATTCCGCGACATCATCTGACGCCGCCTGTGACGTCACTGCCCGTACCTGCAGTGGTTGCGGCTGCAGATCTGCTCGCTCACCTGTCGTCTAATCTCAGCGTCGGACAATCACTGTCGTCGGCGTTTTCTGCGCCTCCAGTTAACTTACTACGCTTCTAGGTCGATAACTCTGTCGCGCATGTAGGGACGGATCCAGGATTTATCAAACAGAGGGTACAAATTAGGTGTGGAGTGAGGGGCCGAAGGCGTCGAGATCGAGACGCCAAAGGCGTTGATGGGAGGGGAAACGGCTACAGCAGACTAAGGGGTCCGGGGAGCGTCGTAAGCTCCTCCAGCGGGGTGCGGAGCAAAGTCCGGGCGAAAGCAGGTTTTGGTGAATTTTGAGCTTAAAATAATCCATGTGGTGACAAAAAAAATTAGTATTTTTGACACGAAAAAGCTACCTCAGATATACTACAAATCGGACATGAAAAATTACACCAGTGAAAAGGGGTCAGGACTCCATGCCCGTCCATGGAGTGCATGGACCCCCTCTGGATCCGCCCCTAGTATGCTACAATAAGAGAGCGTAATGACGACATTAGTGCGGACAGTCCCTTCTTGTTGACGTATCGAAACTTGTATACTGAACAGTATACAGCAAAATAAGACCAGCGAGTCCACTGGCCATGCACATGCATTATTCGACGGATTTCGTGCACGGTAGCATTTTGTCTATTTTATTGTATTTTCGGATTTTTTTTTGGAATCAGCCAACGCGTAAAACAATACAGTGTGTTCCAAACACCGGGCTTCTGTAATTTTTTCAATAACTTTGACAAACACTAATCGATTTACATAACTGTTTCACTCAGCAGAATTCATCTGGTGGGATAAAGTTTGGTGCTATATATACTGCATTTCACAAGCATGGCGCGCAGGTCGCGCTCTAGAAGTGGCACGTAAACTTACACGGTATAATGCGGTAACAAATTGAACGTGAAGTAGAAGTTTTCATTGGGGAGTTTCATGGTTACAAAGTGAAAGAATTCTTGAAATCGATCAGTATTTGCCAAAATCACAAAAGTGGCCCGGTTTCTTGGAACACGTTTAATGTATTAGACTGTAAAAAGTGTACGTATTTTCTAGTCTTTAATATATGTTACATACGACAGAACAGTGTTAATTTTTGTGTTTTTAGTTTGCTTCACTTACAGCAAAAACGAGATATAAGTTTCAGTGTTATAGGGGCATGCTATAGTAAGACTGCAACAACAGCGTTTATATAAGCATTTCTGCTGTTCAAAAATTGAATAATTACCAATAATCACGGCCATGACACCAGCCTAGCAGGAAGGCACGGGCGGAATGGCAAGACGGTATAATATCATGGCTAAATGACTCCGGGGGCAAGGCTATCCGTCTATCCTGCGTTTGTGTGGCGAGCTACCAGGGTAAGTCCTTTTGCTGAGAATACCGAACTTTGGACGCTACACTCTAGGTGACGATGATGATGTTACGACGGGTTTACAGCTGTAAACCGCAGTGGGTGCAATGGTCCAGTTGGTAGAGTATCCGACTTGTTACCAAGAGGTTGCGGGTTCGACTCACACCCTGTCCACTGCAAGCAACCTTGAGCAAGTTGCTAACCTACTGTGTGCTCAGGTCAACTCAGCCTCCTACCCTCAGCGGGACGGGAAATGAGTAGTAGCTACGGCTACGGGGTGAAGGCCTGGTGTGGCTGATTGGGGCGATGGTGTGTCTGCTAGCTGCACCGTGGGTCCAATTGTCCGTTAGCGCGGGCAATGGATGGCCACATAATGCGCTGCGGCACCATTGGCTTATGCCAATCAGCTGCTACTTCCGAGATTGTAAAGCGCTGCTGGTCACGAGTCTGACTCATGTAAGTGGCGCTATAGCAAGTGTCCAGACCTTTACCTTTACCTTTAACAAGTCTTACATTTCGTTGTAACTGATCTACAACAGCGTGGCTCTACCACCGCTCATCACGGCGACAAGTTTATCGCAACGACACGCGCCGTCACTTCAAGGACCTCATCGGTGTTCAAGGTCGTGACCTTGAAGTGATACGATCGATGATGTCATGACCCATGTACTCTCATGTGAACCATTGATGTGTTCTGTAATTAAACGCGTCGACTTGACGGGCTGTGCGTTGTGTCGGAAGTCTCGGCCACACACCGCGTCATCCCTCCCCAGTCCTCACTGTGTTGGATTTGGACAGTAGTAAACTATGACTGTTGCCGTCAATTCGTCTAACGTCCGTACGTTCTGAATTCGCCGTGACGGAAAGAAAGACACTTCGGTATATCCTTCGATCCTTGAAGCGGAACACTGTTTACTAAGGCAGAAAGGACACTGAGGGCGGATAGATATGTGGCGTTTTCGGAGGGTTATGCTCTGGAGACACGAGAAGACGCCTGTTTCAAGGCAGTGGACAAACAAGAATGGAAGAAATGGACTGTTTAGTGTGCAAGTTACAGAATGCGCTCAGATCTAAGGTATAAGGATTATTACACGTATACTTATTAATATTAACTTACCGAAGTATCATACTGAGGGTCATGCCATAACTGCCATACTGTCCCACACAAGGCGTAACGTACAGGCGGCTGTCGACATTACGTGATCGTCAATCTGTTTCCGGTCGGCGCACCACCTGAGCTCATGCTGCTGATGCGACGATGACAGGTTGCAGACGCTGGCGACGCCATTCATCTACTCATCCTTGCCACTTCTAAGAGTTACCGGCCGGTGTTAATAAACTCGCTCTGTCTTTGTGCCGCGCGCAATTAACTAGTGATTGGACGGCCGGATCGTATGTACCACACTGCCTAGTCAGCCTTTCGCGGATAATTTATCACGACGACTAATTATTAACTGCTATACATCATCATTGGTGGCTGTAACAGACTATTTGCATATAGCCTACATAATGTTTTATATCTCCACAAACGGCATGGTAAATGTCATGTTGCACTCAAATTCCGTACCACATCACAACGAAATGCATTTGGATAAGAATCGGTTTGGAAGAATAAACAACATTGTTATGTACGTAAAACAATTGCTTTAATTAAAGACGCCCTCGGTAATTAATTACAGTATATTTTACGATCAAGATCGTTATAACGAGTTTCCGAAAGAGTATACGTATAAAAAAATCCCATTACACAACTTTATTCACCTTTTGAATACGCAAAAAAAATGAAAGTGAAAACTTAACTAATCAGCAGCATCCAAGAAAACGTACGTGAGTTTGCGTGAGTTTTGGTTCTCGGCAACTTTTCTCTGTCGAATATTTTAAGTGACATATACACGAGAATGACGTCTCTCTACAGAAACTTGGCTGCCTCTGCATGCATGTGACCTACACAACTTCGGCTTTTAATAGCGTATCCACTTCGGTAATGTTATAAGATAAAGGTACAGCATCCCCATTATAGCCCCACAGCTAGTGCGCTTTATACAGCATAATGGAGCGACGCTCATCTCCGTTTCCAAGAGGTCTTGAGCCGGCAGCAGTCACCTGTCCAGCTGTAAGCCGAGCGCACGACACGGAAAGTTCGCCGGTCAAGACCAAAACGTTCTACCCACTCAGCCAATGCACTGTGCTACGCAGCCAATGCTATATCTCAGTCGAAGGTCGGATCGTGAAATGATCTGTTTTATTTGTCACGATTGGCCACACAAGCAAGAGGCGACCGAATGTGGTGACAACAGTGCAAAGTGACGTCGCATGAGCGACGTTAATACATACGTTTCTAGTCAATAATAATAGAAAATACGATGATAAGACACGATGAAATCTAATTCTCACGTTCGCCGTGCATGCATCCTGTCGCTCGCTCGGCGACTGTCAACATGACAGCCTGCGCCCGTCACGATTTCTGCATCTCATGTTTCTGATATCACCGGCGCCTACCTAGTATCGCTGTAAACTCACTGGGGAGCTGACGCACCCCATAATTTTGAGTGGGAAAACTTCTATACAGTTTGTTTGGTATACTTTTCACTATAATATTTACTAATACTACTATAAATTAAAATAGTGGAATTTTTGCAACTTCTAACACCATTTTGCCGCTCATGAGAGGACATTTCTATTTCGGAAAAAAAATCCGGCAATGAAATTTCCGGTATTTTTTACTCGCTTTTTTATTTCGACTTCCTTTCCACCGTCCAAGATGAGTAGCTCGGCCGAAAGATGGGGTAACCGTTAACGAGCAATCAAATGCCTTGTAGTTGATCGTTGTAGCATAATCAAATACCGCAGTATGAAAAAATGACCCCCAATGAATTCACTGGTTTTGCACTTGCACTTGTTTTTGACAGCCCAAAAAAACTGTGGACCCCGATTTCAAAAACAATTACCCGTGTTACCCGTACTCCCAAAGTACGCCTATATCTGTCCCTCGTCCTTCATATCGGGTTAGGCATTCGACTCCGACGTATCGAGCGTATTGGCGTCGTGGGTGGTAGGCAGCAGAAGTATCGATGACCGCAATTACAAGATTATTATCAGCGATGAACGGTGTTGGATATCCCGTCGTCTCGTTGTCATAGCAGTCAAAAGACGCCGAGCCGTGCGACTGATGCTGCCCGTTTGAATTGAGACTTGGGACTTGAATTCAGCGGCTCAGCGCTATAAGCATATGTACAATGGTACACGTAGGCTACATGTCAGCTCGCATTATACGGCGTCATTCATACCGCACCTATCAGGGTCCAACTGTCTGTCTCTGAAATAGATCTGATGGTGATTATTTTGGCACATATATACAGTACAGTGTGCGGCAAAAAGTCGCTACTAAAGTTCTGCTGTTTAGTAACTACTTGGAATTTTAACGTGAAATTTTACAGATTTATTCGCTGTTTATATTTACGAATAACTATATATACTAGCCAGCAATTGATTGCCTTTATATGTGACGAAGTGACCGAATGTTTTAAATGAAATACTGACAGTTCACAGAAGATGAGCACTATTAATACGTAAGTCGCGTTTTTACCGCGCGATGCGATGCATAAGCGCGGTCTTTGCTGTCATGCAGTGTCTGTCTGTCCGTCTGTCCGTCCGTCTGTCACGTTCGTGGATCACGTCAAAACGAATAGACATATCTTCGAAATTTTTTCACCATCGGGTAGCGACACCATTCTAGTTTTGTCATCCCAAAGGAGGTGCCGATATTCTGACGGAACCCCCCCCCCCCCTAACGGGGGCGTCGAATGCACGGGAGGTATCATAAAATGACGATTTTTTCACAAATATCTCGCTGTATCTCAGAAACGGTAATAGTTAGATCGGCACATGCAGCGAGACAATTTGTAAGCATCGGATTCTCTTTCCATCCATACAACATTTAACGTGATTGCCCCAGGGGCGTCCCCAGGGAAAACAAAAATGTGGCGAAAATAACGATTTTTGGATTACGCATTGACTTAACCATCGTATAACTCAGAAACTATTGAAGATAGATAGGTACATGCTGCGAGGGGTTTGGCAAGCATTGAATTGTCTTTCTATCCATGCAACATATTGCTTGATAATCGCAGGGGCGTCTCCAGGGAAAACAAAAATGTAGGCTGCGGTACGTGAAAACGGCGATTTTTTGCACTTGCGGTTCGAATAACTGGGAAACTGTTCAAGATAGATGGGTATATGCTGCGAGGGGTTTGGCAAGCACTGAATTGTTTTTTTTTCATTCATGCAACGTTTTGCGTGATTGCCAATTTGCCACAGGGGCGTCCCCAGGGCAAACAAAAAATGAAGGCCGCGGTACGTAAAGATGACTATTTTTTGCAATTGTGGTTCGAATAAATGGGAAAGTGTTGTAGATAGACAGCTGGCACACTAAATGCGCCGTATCTTCCGAATGCGAAGGCCTACAAACTTCAAACTTGGTAGACGGACGGAGCCTAGATTTGCGAAAGTCACCATATTAATTTTTCTACTTAGAGCAGCCTTCAGCGACTAACCAAAGTACTCAACAACACGAGGCATCGCGCGGCCTCTCTGTGAGCTGAGCTTTTTGTTCCAAACCAAGAACATCATTAGCCGGTAAAACTACTGCACAAATAGCAGACTACAGCTATCCTCTATAACCCTTTAGTGGGCACCGCAGAGCAACAGGCCATCACAGCAATACGCCGTAATTGGTACACTGGCCGTTGATGGGTGGGCTGTTACATTTGCTACAACGAGGAGGGACCTGGGTGGGCTGCGGCCCCGCCTATAGTCCCCTCCTCGCTGTACCAAATGTAACAGCCCACCCATTAACAGCCACTGTATCAACTTCATGTTATTCGATGTGGCACTATAATTGCCTTTGCATTATAAAACGTTAAACTAAATTGCTTATTTTATCAATTCAACTAACTGTAGTGTTAGTAAATTAATGCGAAATATATTGGAAATCGTACCTCACTTTTTAAAGTAGCGCTATACCGACCGTATCCGATAAACATGGCTCTTACCAGCGTTATATATCTTTTGGCTCAAAATTACACACGCACGATCAGCCAGCTATATAGAAAGTTGTAACTCGAGCTGTTCGTCAGACTGAGCGACGTGTCGAAGTGTAGGCCTAGCTTTGCAGCCCGACACTAGCACAGCTGCTTTACGTGGACATCGCGTGAAACGTGACAAGACGAGTCGTTCAGGAATAGAAGTTGTGCGAACCCACGTCACTGACGTCGAGGCTCGGATTTAGACGTAAATAGTATTGCACGTGATCTGTCATACGTCATGCTATTGCTCGGCGGCCTGCACGCTACAGCTGCTCGCAGTCGACGTCATGTCACGTGCAGTGACGTAATCGTAAAGCACTATTTGTCGCGATCGGCTTAATCGGTTTAAAGCGATGATTCCATTACGCGAAGGCTGTTGTCGCCGAGACTGCGGTGTCATGAAATGGCGCATCCGTGTGTTATCATCATGACGTCTCTTCACCGTCCTTGCGTGTATGACTGCATCATGTGTGAAGCAGCGGCATTTGCTTCATGTTGCGAAGCTGGAGTGTATGCTGTACTTACAAGTTACAAGGCAAATTGCTTGTTGGTTATCTTGCGTTGTCTTAAAGGCCCGTTTATAGCGACACAACTCAACTCAACTCGACGTCGAGTTGAGTTGAGTTGCGTCGGCGAAGTGTCTATAGCGACGCCGACGAAACTCAACTCAACTCAACTCAACTCGACTGACCTATTTCGCGCTGATGGGCTGTACGCTGTTCAACTGGGTCAATTGCATTGCCGATCGTCGGCGACAGTTGAGTTGCGTCGCTGAGGGTGTCTATAGCGACTCGCCGACGCAACTCAACTCAACTCGACGTCGAGTGGAGTTGAGTTGTGTCGCTATAAACGGGTCTTTAAGAGTACATGGGTACAGTGTACTATGATGAAGTTGTTGTTGTTGTTATCCTTATTTTACAGTGTGCAACATTATTTTATTAATATCTTATTACTAGTTTAATCTCCAGTTGTTTTTAGCATTACTTTCACTGTCGATGTTCTATTCTCTTGTTTTTTTAAATTTTTACTCTTTATACGTAGGCTATGTGTGCATACAGTGTAGGCTACACTGATCGAATTGCCTGACATAAACAGATGGAGGCATGGACAACGTTCAAAGTTAGAGGAGATGTTATCCCATACTCCAGAAGTAACCGGTGAAGCATTTTTGAGGGACAGCTGCATGTCAGCATGGGGAGCAGCTCAATCTGCAGAAGACTAACTACTGATAGGCGTGGTGCAGTCAGTGCTGACCACGTTCGTACTTGGTGCGATTAAGCAACATGAAGCAAATGCCGCTGCAGAAAAAAGGCACGAAAATATTCGCAGCTGTCTAACCCAACGGGATTGTTACGTAGAAAGGATATGAACAAATGCGATTTTCGACCAATATCTGGCTATATCTCGGAAACGACACAAGATATGGCCAGCTACAGTAGAATACGAATAGGAACTGAGATATTGAATGGTGCTATTTTCAATGACCTTGAACGACCTTAACCGACATTTCAACGGCACGTCATTATTCGACGTAGAATATAACAGGGAAGGTAAGATATAGAGACAGAGTTACAATGGCGTACTAGCAGGAACTTAGACACGCCCAACGGTAGAAATTCGAATGACCTTGAGTGACTTTGAGTAACAGCAAAATTTTCAACGATACGGAGTATCGCGAGGCCTCTGTGACAACTGAGCTTCTTGTTAATAAGCCTATTAGCTTACTGACACTTTACTTCGGCTTCCGGTTCCTTGAATTGATCCACGAAAGTTAAACATATATGATATTGGTTAGGCGTTATTTATCAAGTCTGCTTCTGAAATAGTTTAACTTAACATAACTGGGTAAAGAATTTTATTGACAACTCTATTAGAAGACGCGGCGCTGTGCTGTGAAGTCAAGAGCATCATTCACCGGTAAAGTACTCACACAGTAAGTAATCCTTTTAATAAAAGACGGTCAAACGCCATCAGCAAGTTGAAGTTGAAGGCATAACGTAGCATGAACAGAGAAATCAAAACCAAAAATAAAAATAAACTAGATGCTGGCATGTGACGATATCATGCCAACCGGATGGACGCCCGCCGCAGCCAGTTCGACCTTGGAAGAGTGGACGCGTACAT
>Ga0209339_1000371_pt1 | contig 16604 bp, 7 predicted proteins | sample OlaalgELextract3_FD_187376 | JGI IMG/M metagenome (GOLD analysis project Ga0209339, IMG submission 187376) | Olavius algarvensis symbiont microbial communities from Tuscany, Italy - Type A ELBA extract 3 (SPAdes) (version 2) | ecosystem: Host-associated > Annelida > Digestive system >... | reverse complement strand
ACCCCACTCCGTGAGTTCCTGCACTGGCAGTGGGGTCAGGTCCACGTCGCATCTGACCCCACTCAGTGAGTTCCTGCACCGGCAGTGGGGTGAGGTCCACGTCGCATCTGACCCCACTCCGTGAGTTCCTGCACTGGCAGTGGGGTCAGGTCCACGTCGCATCTGACCCCACTCAGTGAGTTCCTGCACCGGCAGTGGGGTCAGGTCCACGTCGCATCTGACCCCACTCAGTGATATCTGCTTTGTTAATGGCATCAGTCAATTAGAGGTCACGAGATGATGTGAACTGGCAGATGGTGTTGTGTTGCTCACATTGTAAAGGTGCTTAATTCAGGGTGACCACTTGTCTGGAAATGTCAGGGAATTTGACAGTTGTGAGGGAAATGTCAGGGAGTTTACTAATAATCAGGGAAATGTCAGGGGAAAGTTGCCTAAAACTATTTATTGCAAACTGCATACAGGTATTTAGTACTAGTACGGGCATGATATGAGTAACACTTAACATGCCGAGTGCCGCGGAGGAGTGCCACGAATTGTCAGGGAATTTCACATTGTTTGGAGACTGGTCACCCTGTTAATTGCTCAGTAACAAACATATGCGTGTGTTGGTCGTTTGCTGGTTGGCTGCAGGTGAGTTGCTCTGTGTGAGGCAGCAGCTGAGGTCGGTCGGTGTCGTTATTTATTGTGTCAAGCTAGTGTGAGTGTGTACAGCTGAGCTGTTGTCACCGTCTCACAAGGAAGCCAACAATGCTGACTGTAGCTTCATTGATGGACTTACGTTGAGTGGCTTGCTCTGAAGCTCGTTGCTTGGTTATATTTGTTGACAACACGGGCAGAAATCTGCAGTCGTCCTGTCATACAGTGTCGTTTCTACTAACTGATACCATGTACAGCATGTAGTAGAGGTCGTATCTACTGCCTTGTGCTGAATCTCGCTGGAGAGCAGAGGTGGGCAGAATACTCGGTGCTGAGTATTTGAAATATTTGCATAAATACTGGAGCTGTAATATAAAATACCAAATATTTCTAAGATACAAAATAGTATTTCAAAATGCTGATACAGTTACAAAACATATATAATATGTATCATCATCTTTATTTTTTGTAAGAATCAGACAGACTTGATTGTCTCATTTGCACAACTTCTGCTTCCAAATGCAGTTACTTGGATTTAACTGTCGGCAATAGCTGAGCTTCTTGTGTTATGTTTTGTATTGCTTCAGTGTTTGAAAAATGACAACAAATGTAGTTATTTTTCACAACGAAGAAAGTTCCCAGCATCATGATCCATACTACACATGTCACATCTCAGATAATCTAATAAGTTTGACTTAAACTAAACTGTCTCATAGTGAAGTCCGGTACACACTTGCAACAAAGTCCAATTCAACACCATGTCGCTTCAGCCCCATACACACTGGTGACAAAGTCGAAAGGACATTCGACATTAAGGTGACAAAGTCAGCCAAACTGGCGGCAGTTTCGACCGTGACACAGCTGTCATATTCAAGTTGTTGCCTACTTGTCGCCAAAATCAGCGCCAAGTTCGATCGTATCGGCAACAAAGTCGACCATATCAGCAACAGTCTACTTTGCCGCCAGTGTGTACCGGGCTTAAGTCAAAACTTGTAGTTACAGACCCTAATACAGACTTTAGTTAATGTGTTGGCTTTCAGTAGCTACTGCTGCAGAAGGTTCATACCTGTCATGCTGCTGGATAGGAAACAACCGTTCAACAGCAGCTGAGTCAGCAGGGTATTGTGGCAAGTGTATTTGATGAACATGGCTTCAGTAATGGCTTATTTATATTGCTGCATGCAAGAAAGTAACTTAGTACGCTGAAAGGAAGTATTTTGAAAGAAAGAATTCTAGAAGGTTATTTATAAAACACACAACCATGGAGAAAGTATTTAAAATACAAAATACTCAGTAGGCCAATTTTAGTATTTAATGTACTGGTTCAAATACATTTATATGAGATACTGCCCACCTCTGGATATCTGTCATTTCTGGTGTAGTTTGGTGCTTTACAATGCAGGATATGTGGATATGTGGGAATATGTAAGGACTCTGTTATACTTGTTTCCTCGTGCAGTTTTTTTTTATTTCAGAGATGTACAAGTTAGCATTGCAGATTTCTTATCTCATCTTTGGACGTTTTAAACGTAGTTCTACAGTGTGTCCCGAAAAAAGCGGCTTCCCTAAGTAAAGTACAGTAACACTCATAATACTGAACAGAAATCACTGAAAATTACAGAGAACACACTGATATTTATTTGAACATTGTGTGCTAAATTGCAAGTGAGTTCAGTTTCAGGATCGTGATATTATTATTTGCTTTCAGCAACATACCAAAAATGTAATTTTCCCAAACGGAACTGTCAGTGTTAAATCCAGTGAACAGTGCAAAGCATTCACAGTTACAAACGGTGTTCAAAATGTCCACCGTAACCTTTTTCTTGACAAAGCACTTTAGTCAAAACATGATCTTTGCTACTGATAACCATGCTATCTTGGCTACTGATAACCATGCTATCTCGGCTACTGATAACCATGCTGTTTTAATAAAGTGAAAAGTGCATCAGTGTTGACGTCAGAGTGAACAACATTGACGTCAGTAAGTAAACAATATTGGAAACTGCAATTTTTGAGTACCAATTTATAAGTGCTAATATTTCAATGATGGTAAGATGGACTGTCTTGGAAATTCGTCGTTTTATTGAGATTAGATGCTTATTTATGCTGCTAAATGACAGTTAAATAAAGTTCTTTATTTTTGAAGAAATTTTGACATATTTAGGTGGCCGCTTTTTTCGGGACACAGTGTATATGATGTTATTGCTGTACACTGATGATGATGTATGTCAGAGCAGCTGTGGGAGTATCTAGTGGATTTTGTGCTGACAAGTTGTCAGTCGTGGCTAGATTTATGTAAGTTGCTGCTTTGAATCTATGTTAAAATGTGAAAATTGCTGACGATTAGATTATACTATATATCAGGATTATGTCATGTCTTATTTGCTGGAATTTTCTTTGTTGTCCAAAGTTGATCAAGTCTTACACAGATTTGTCTATTTTGATATCAGCTGTTGTTGTGTTCCCGGACGTTCGGGATGGCTGAATAGTGCATTTGTTGTCTATGTGAGATAATTGAGTAGAGGTGTTCTGCTAGTCGTCGATGACAATGTTGTTCTGTGCAGTTAATGTTTATAAATCTCATTGTGTTGTACGTACCTGGCGTGTCGTGGTGATGTTGTGGCCTTGATCACTGTTGACCTGCCGTGTTGGCAATGCTGACGCTGGTCTATCTAACGTCATGGTGCTATTGTTGTTCACAGTGTCGCTGTCTGTTTGTCTGTCTTCAGACAGTTGATTGCAGGGTTCCCACAGATCCTTGCGACTCCTTCAACTTCTCCACGCCGTTTAAGGCTATGAAACTACTTCAAACCAAAAAGGTCCTGAAAATTCTTTGAATCTGTTCTTCATACATTGCAGTCCTCGTGAAATGTTGAATTGGCTAGGTACTGCAATTTAATGTTATCATGGTTTACGTTTTACTTACTTATTTCTGTCTGGTAAACGTGTTTCGGCCAGTCTGATGAAGTCGTGTTGGAATTTGCATACTCAAAACGATACAGCCGTACAGTTTTGTGGTATTTTGACAGTCCTTTAAATCGTACGTGAGGTCCTCGAAAGTCCATAAAAAGTCGATGAATTTGACTGTGAGATTAGAGTGGGAACCCTGTTAATTTGTGAATCTTTGTTGCAGCAGGTGTTCTTCTGATAACTCAGCTGTTCACGTTTTATAACAAGTTTATATCTACTCTGCGGTCAGTTTTGTTGATGCCTATTTCTGTAAAATACCATACGTACAATCAACGCTTGTTTGCCATCACAACTTGTACATTATGCTTATGATATTATGTATATTGAACTGCTTTTAGACAGCTACGTAGAACTAGACTAGTTGATCACAGGTATGCTATAGAACTGAGTTGACTGTGGTTCTTGGGTTGTCTCACAGAGACACTGTTGTTTCTCATAACAGAACTCTGAGTGACCGGGAGTGTCTGCGTCAGTTACGTCCGTCGATTGATGGCGTGTCATACTGAGCCAACGTTGATACCAGTCATTTCTCCTGACTACTCAGTGACCGGGAGTGTCTGCGTCAGTTACGTCCGTCGATTGATGGCGTGTCATACTGAGCCAACGTTGATACCAGTCATTTCTCCTGACTACTCAGTCGTCCGTTTCAATCACTTTCAGCGACGAGTGCATCACGCTACAGAAATTATTTTGTTACTATTATTAGTTCTGTAAATAAACAAACATCAACTTGATGCCTGAAAGTGCAGATGATTTACAATTTGTTGGTGTAATATGTCATTTTTTCAGTTTTTGGCGACTGACAGTTTGTCTGAGGTTAGACACGTGTGTCGTCATTCTAGACTGGACTGGTGGCTGCTGTAGCGTTCACAAACACATGGTCGTCATTCTAGACTGGACTGGTGGCTGCTGTAGCGTTCACAAACACATGACAGTTCGTCTGTGTAATGAAGATTGTAACATGTCACTCATAAATACATTTTTTGTTCAAATACTGTGAAACTGTAGCTTAGCATGTTGCTCATTCAGATTTGGTTTTGTTGCATTTCAGTGTGTTGCTGTTAAGTACAACATGCAACCATCGTGGGAACGTTTTACATTTCGGGACTGCATGGCAACATATTGGTTCCAAACGTTTGGTGCTATTGGCAGGCCTCCCACTCGTCCTTAAATTCCTTTAAAAAATTTGATGTCCTTAAAAGTCCTTAAAAACCAAAATTTGTACTTAAAATCCTTAAAAACCATTAACTTACATACAAGTGCAGAAACATTTGTAGTTAAATGAATGATTCAGCCAGCCAACTCAGTACTGTTTTACCCCAGGGATTGGCGACCCTGCCCTTGCGAGCCTGATTTGTCGATCCAGTAAACGAAATGTAACGAGGTACATTTTAGACTACAGATTTTTGTGTTGTTTAGCAATGTGTGTTACAGCCAATAGTCGTATGTTGACGTGAACCTGTCCTTAAAAATGTCCTTAAATTTGAAGTCTTTTTGGTGTCCTTAAAATATTTTTTTACAGTGGGAGGTCTGTATTGGTATTCAGACTACTAGGAAATGCACAAATTTTAGTATCAATTTTTTTCAGGGTGATACCGCAAAACTAATAGACGTCTGCGGATCTTTGACCATATTGCTCGCAGTTCACCTCACGAGGATCACCACCGACCTCTTGTCACGGTTATCTGACAAGTACCGCCCGACTGGAAGCGACCAATAGGAAGACCTAGCCACACTTACCTCCATGCAATTGAGGCAGACCTTGGCCTCGCAACTACTTGAGATGAATGGCGACATATTGTGGATACAGCAGTGCTCCAGTAGAGTACGCTATGAAGAACAAGAAGATACCGCAAACCCAACCCACTGTAGATGCTATCAGCTTGGGGAATGGGGTCACCGGTTGGGGACCTGTGACACGCCACGCCAACCGGTGACCCCACTCCCCAAGCTGATAGCATCTGATATTTGCGACATGCTGCTAGTATGACCTGACAGAAATGCCACTCAAGATGCATCGATGCACGTCATTTGAAGTTGAAGTAAGCTTACATGTATTTCAAGTAATGTAATCGACGTCAAAATATTAAGGCCGACGCCTTTAAGCATAACGGCCGTGGAATAAATGAACATACACATTACGTCTGACAGCCTGACAGTGCAGATAATGAACTGTAATTCGATTTCATTCGACAATCGATACACGCAGTTTAATCATTCATTACTGCACTATTGTCCTAGCCAAACTATTACCTTTACTTTTAGCAGTGGTCCGGCCTCGAGTTTTAGGGTGATGCCGAAAAATGTCATTGCAGCTGACAGGGCCTTTTGAGTCATAAAAAAGGAGCGTATAGTTCTTCGTGAAATTCACCTCAGAACTACGGGACGCCACTTGTCAATGGGATCCCACAGTGTTATCTGCCACCCGACAGAGGTGACCGCCCCGCCTTTACCCCAACCGGGCAGGTTGGTACTCGATTTATCGACCCCGTAGGGATGAAAGGCTGAGTTGGCCTAGTTGGCTGGTTACATACCGAAATGGTTTACCCGTCCACTGACGGTCACCCATTCGAGTACTAACCGGGTCTGACGTAGCGCAACTACGTTGATCGAAGCCAACGCGTTACCACTAAGCCAAACCGCCAATCATAGGTTTGATCTTTGGGCCATCGGTCCCGCGAGGCCAACAAGCCAAGGTCATGAAAATCTGACATCACCTCGCCTCAAGGACTACAGCACTGAGCGACACAGTTGAGGTGCGATTGGAAATATAACAAAGGTCTTGCTGTACATTTATTGCTGATTTCAACAGTGTAAGAATTTTAAAAATTGGTCAACATTTGCCGAGTTATGCTTACAAGAAACTCAGTAATGAGATAGGTGAACGTTACTCGCAGAATCCAGTTAGTGCCTGCACAATGCCATGCATGATTGTAAAACTTTACCGCCCCCACACTCAGTTTCCCCGTAATGCATGATTGTAAAACTTTACCGCCCCCACACTCAGTTTCCCCGTAATGCATGGTTGTAAAACTTTACCGCCCCTACACTCAGTTTCCCCGTAATGTTTGCCTATCTCTTCGGTGAATCGCGACTTTTTATAGTTACTTACTGATGAGTTTATTGTTGATAATGATCTATGGCAGTTCTATAAATAAGGTGTGCAAACTAAAAGTTTTATTAGAAGGCCTACGATGCTACACAGTTTTTACTCAAATGAAGGCTTACGACGTTACAAAACTAGCTGCTAAACTGAAAAATATATGTTACTTTGTGCCTCGTTTTCGTCAGCTAGCCAGGCCATATCCAATGTTTTAGTTCATCTTCATCATGAACATCTTATCACAACTTTCAAGCTCTCACATTTTAACTAATACCCTAAACAACGTATTTTAACTTCATATCTGAAATTAATTTTCGATGGCACGATATTATGCTGAAAGTGCCGCGTTAGACACCAACCAACTAACCTTTTGAGTCACATTGTACATGTTAACTGCATAAAGACCGCTATCTCCACGAGTACTAATCGGCTCTAGTCGATAGAGACCAACACATTATACAACAATATACAATAGCCTAAATGAATATGACTTCGAATAAGAACATTTTTCCTATAACTGGAGGGAAGACTTCGAGAGTCATCTACTCTCGTTGATAGCCACACTATGCGTTGTGTGCACGTGGTAGTGGTTGGCAGCTTCGACAACTTGAAATACATTACACATTGTAGGTAATGATCAGCAGCTGTTTGTTATGCAGCGCTTGACCTCTGTTGACCTCTGACTGACCTACAACTGGCTTCTGTCGTGTAGCAGGATGTCTCGATGAATGACCGAGGTGTAGTTGCATACCACATCGTCTGCAATGCCGCTCGGCACCAGCTCATTCTCACAGCATCACATAAATAGTCTAACTACGTGCGCAATATACAGTTATACACATTATCTGGCAAGGTAGTAGCACTAGCAGCACTCGACGTTGATCTAGGGATCACGTACTCAGTCACCGATATGTTTACAGCGGTCTAGGCCTACACTTCAATGAAACTGTCTAGCTTCCAGCTGACGAACATCAACATAATGTAGTCAAGTGAGTTACATCAGCGAACACCGCCGCTGCAACAAACACAACACACGTCGCGTTTCGTACAAAAGGTTATGATAATGCTCTTTTACGTATCAATATTAATTTTGTCTGAGATTTCCGGCTAGCTGGCTGTCTGCCTTGTCGGTGCTACAAATTATTTTTAATCCTTTAATTTTTAATTTTTTAATTGCACACTCAGTGATTGGAAGCCAATGCATTTATAAACAAACGATTTTCAAACAAGAAGCTCAGCTGTCGCAGAGAGACCGCGCGACGCTTCGTGTCATTGAATATTTTGCTAAGTCACTCAAGATCATTGGAGATGATTAAGACGTGTGCATAAGTCCCTTTTAGTTTCCATTGTGTATCTCGTACCGTTTCTGAGATATACAGTGCCAAAGAATGGAGTGACCTTGAAACCGGGTTAGGGATCGTTCAACGGCACTGAAAATGGCGCCGTTCGATAGATCATATAGGCCTACGACTTTCCATTGGTCGGCCATCGTACGTATAGCTCAACGCTGTACGGTACCTGGTACCATTCTCGAGTTACTTGACGTTGAATAATCGTGATCTTGAAATATGGGTTATGTCACTGAAGGGCATTCAAACTGGTACCATTCAAAAGCTTGGGTGCAGTTTCCTATTCGCCTTCTATAGTAACTATGGCCGTATCTTTAACCGTTGATGAGATATTCAGCGTCAAAGAATAGCGTGACGTGGGTTATGGGTTATTCAAGTTCACTGAAAATGGCGCCGTTCGTTAGACCATATACGACTTTCTATTGGTCCGCTATTGTAAATATAGCTATATCTTGTACCGTTTTTGAGTTATTTGACGTTGAATAATATCCCGACCTTGAAATCTGGGTCACAGGTCACTCAAGATCATTCAAAATGGTACTGTTCGAAAGCTTGGGTACGGTTTCCTATTAGCCTTCCATAGTAAGTTAGTAACCGTGGCTCTATCTCGCATCAGTTCCGAGATGAAGCCCGATATCGGTCGCAAATCGTGATTTTTTTTATACCCCTTGCATTCGGCGCCCCGTTATTGGGGTGCCCGTCGGAATATTGCCATCCCGTTTGGTGTGAAAAAACTAGAATGGTGGGGCTACCCGATGGTGAAAAAACTTTGAGGATAGGCCTATGTATAACCGTTTACACACAATACCGGCGTGTGACGGACGGACAGACGGACAAACAAACGGACAGACAGACAGACATCTTGCCACAGCGTAGTCCGCACTATGCATACGCGTCGCGCGGTAAAAACCAGCTTCTTCATTTTACACTGCAGTAATCCGCCCAGTTCTCGAACACGCTGTGCCGGTCTTGCATCACCTCATTAATCGCACACAGGTTCAGCAGCTGGAATCAATGAAACAAGAAGCTCAGCTGTCGCAGAGAGACCGCGCGCGCTTAGTGTCATTGATATTTTGCTAATCTCCCAAGGTCACTCAAGGTCACTTGAAACCCTGTTAAATAGGGCGTGTGTATTAGTATTTCATTAAAACTATGTCTGTATCCCGTACCGTTTCTGAGATATTCAGCGTCAAAGAATGGCGTGACCTTGAAACTGGAGGTAGGGGTCGTTCAAGGTCATCGCAAATGCCGCCGCTCGATAGACCATATACGACTTTTTATTCGTCCGCCATTGTATCTGGTACCGTTTTTGCGCTACTTGACGTTGAAAAATATTGTGACCTTGAAATCTGGGTTTAGAGTTCACTGAAGGTCATTCAAACTGGTACCATTCGAAAGACTGGGTGCGGTTTCCTATTTACCTTCCATAGTAACTATGGCCGTATCTTTAACCGTTTATGAGACATTCAGCGTCAGAGAATAGCGTGACCTTAAAAACTGGCTTATGGGTTGTTCAAGGTCATTGAAAATGGCGCCGTTCGATAGACCATGTACGACTTTCTATTGGTCCGCCATTGTAAGTATAGCTTTATCTGGTACCGTTTTTGAGTTATTTGGCGTTGAATAATATCGTGACCTTGAAATCTGGTCAGAGGTCACTCAAGGTCATTCAATATGGTACCATTCGAAAGCTGGGTTTCCTATTCGCCTTCTATAGTAACTATGGCCGTATCTTTAACTTGTATACGAGATATTCAGCGTCAAAGAATAGCGTGACATGGGTTAGTCGTTGTTCAAGGTTATTGAAAATGGCGCCGTTCGTTAGACCATATACGACTTTCTATTGGTCCGCTATTGTAAATATAGCTCTATCTGCTACCGTTTTTGAGTTATTTGACGTTGAATGATATCGTGACCTTGAAATTTGGGTTAGAGGTCACTCAATGTCATTCAAACTTGTACCATTTAAAAGCTTGCATACGGTTTCCTGTTTGCCTTCCATAGTAACTATGGCTCTATCTTGCATCATTTCCGAGATAGAGTGAGACACTGGTCGAAAATCATAATTTTTCATACCCCCTTGCATTCGACGCCCCCGTTAAGGGTGTCCCCACGGAATATTGCTATCCCGTTTGGTATGGAAAAACTAGAATGGTGGGGCTACCCGACGGTGAAAAAACTTTGAGGATATGCATAAGCGTTTAAACAGAATACCGGAGTGTGACAGACAGACGGACAGACAGACAGAGTCACAGAGAGATCTTGCCACGGCATAGTCCGCGCTATGCATATGCGTCGCGCGGTAAAAATTCATTTCATATCAATTTACAATTAATGAAACTCTCAATGAGGCATGATCACAGCTAAATTATTGCCTCAGCACTGCTTGTTCGGACTGCAACAGTAGCGCAATATTGAATTGAACGTGCCTATCTGCATCAGTGTCAGGATGACGTCGTTTTCACCGGTTTCCTGTTCGCCTTCTATAGTAACTATGGCCGTATCTGTAGCCGTTTGTGAGATATTCAGCGTCAAAGAATGGTGTGACCTTGAAAACAGGGTTAGGGTACGACCAAGGTCATTGAAAATGGCAGCATTTGATAGATCGCATATGAGTTCCTATTAGCACTCCATGTTAACTATGGCGATATCTTGTATCATTTGCGAGATATAGCGAGTTATTGGTCGAAAATCGTCAAATTATTATACCACACCTGCATTTAGTGCCCCACAGGGGGTGACCCCGTCGGAATTTCGTGAATATGTTTGATGCTGATAAAATTAGAATGATTGGGCTACCGTGCGGTGAAGAAACTACGATAATACGTTAAGCCGTTTTCATGCAATATCGGAATGTAACGGACAGACAGACGGACGGACGGACGGACAGATTTGCTATATCAATATTGCGCGTCAGTATGCTGACGCGCGATAAAAACTGCGCTTGAGGTATTGTACTATTGAAGCTAACTACTGACAGACACGAAGCATCGAGCGACCTCTTTGCGACAGCTGAGCTACTTGTTAACGTTACCCGTGGCATGTCCTAGCCTAATGCTGTATTCGTCGCTGAACTTGAAGCATTAGAAACTAGACGTAATAACATTTCGAGATCGTTATGACATTTGCGAACCAAGCTCCATGTCTGTATCATCTTATCCCACCTACACGTGATACCTATGTTACCACCAAGACGCTGAGACTTACCACTTTCTTTCCAAGACCAACGGGTCTTGGATAGGGACCAAAAATACTTTTCATTTATAAATTTTGGCCTACATCATTCATGACCAAGCAACAAAGTGACTCGTAGCTATTCCACTTCACACAGACCTCCCGCAGCACCTGTACACATGTACATTGTTCGTTTTGCTTTGTTTGTTTGTTATTGTTGTCGTTGTTGCTGCTGCTGTTTTTATCTGTTATTTCAGTAAATTCACCTGCATTTAACTTGTATCCGGCTCCAAGGACGCTAATAAACTGATTTTTGATTGATTGGTATTTCGATGAAATGACAAGACATCACATGATTGACGTACCTCGGATGATTGCTCATTTATCTTTGATTTGTCATCTTTATGTCGCCTCTTGCCACGTCCATGATCAGCCGGGTCGACCGTTGTTGACGTGGTATTCTGTTGCCTAGCAGCCGTTGCTGTAGCCGTTGAGGCCGTCAGCTGCTGCTCGTGATGGCTTGTTGCAGACATAGCACTGCGTGTGTCTTGGTCTGCTGGTATAGGCTGCGGATGAGTGATGACGTCATCACTTGCTGCCTCGCTTTTTTCACAGATCTCAAAGTCGACCGTGGTTGTCGTGGTATTCTGTTGCCTAGCAACCGTTGTTGTAGCCGTTGTGGCCGGCAGTTGCTGCTCGTGATAGCTTGTTGCAGACATAGCACTGCGTGTGTCTTGGTCTGATGGTGTCGGCTGCTGATGAGTGATGACGTCATCACTCGCTACCTCGCTTTTCGCGCAGATCTCAAAGTCTTCTGCCGCAGCCGCAGGTGCTGACTCAGTGACGTCAGTAGTACGTGACGTCATTGCATCATCTACGTCTACGTTCGGAGTAGCTGGCTGATCGCTAGAGACACTCACTGACGGAGTCTTGTACTGCAGGTCACGTGCCACCGTCACAGGCTCGTTGTCCTGCTGCGATAATGACGTAATGCTGACGTCGCAGAGCTCCTGCGCGCTGTGTGAAAGTGGCGAAGTGACGTCACTGTCAGGTTGTTGTTGTGACGTCACTGACTCGTCATTAACTTGATGAGATAGGCCTAATGGTACAGTAGCATCAGTCGCTTGGCTTGCCATCTGGTCAGCCTGTAGTGCAGCATCTTTACTGATGGTCGCCTCCTCCGGCGCTGTTTCTTCTGCCACATCCTTCTCATTCGCTATCTTTTCCTCTCGCTTTTCCTGCTGTTCCAGCTGCTGCAGCTGATGATGCTGTTGTCGTGGATGACCAGACCACGCTTCTGACTGTCCAATTGCTCCTGAGGACGTCGCCCTTGCTTCTTCGATCTCAAGAATCCACGCTGGTTTTGCACCAGCTTGATATCTGTCAACAGTCAGCATACACCTTATACTCATCATTAGAATAATGACATCGTCGTCTGTCTCTGTCTGTCTTTCTAAGTCTCTCTGGTTGGTTGCGTGGCACAGTTGTACAACGTCGGTTTTTGACCGGCGAACTTTCCCTGCGCTGCGCTCGACCTACATGACAGCTAATGGGTGACCATATGTGGATAAACCGTCCGCTGTATATAGGTCAGTCAACTAGGCCAACTCAGCCTTTTATCCTTTCAGGGTCGATACTTGAGTAGTAAGCTGCAATTAGATGGACGCCATCACAAGTCAGTGGTAGCGCCATCTGGTGAATGCCGAACGCTTACGAGGTAAAAGCAGGCATGGTGTAATTTGCAGGTAAAATGTGGGCGTGTGTGTTTTAAGGAAAGCGCAAAAACGGCAGAGCGCAGCAAAGCAAGCGTGCAACTCTTGTACGCTTGAAGAAGTAAAACATGTGTTTGACAGCTGTGATGAGTGTAACGTAGCTGTAGCACTGTCGTGATCATTGACAACCATCTGTGTGTAATGTAGGCCTGCCTGTCAAACGGTAGGCCTACTCACAACTACGTCATGACCATGACGCCAAGCGACGCAATTCGATCGACGCCTGTTCGACATGTTGAGCGGATGTGAATGGTCGACGTGTCAATCATCGACATAAAGTGAACGTCGAGAATGGCGTCATCTCAATCTGTCACATGTAAAACTAGAAGCTGTAGTCGTCGCTAGCGCTCTCGACGACATGTAGGCTGAAAGCCGTCTTGCAGTTGTTAACCGTAGTCTGCCTAGGAGATATAGACATCAATATCGCGGCCGCCCTCACGTTGTATCATATAATATAATAATTTTTATATCCAAAGCGGGTACTTTACCATAGCTAATGGTATTTTTAAATTCAACTTTCTAGCTGTAGTAGTCTCCGAGATATCAGGGGGTCCACAAATTGTTCAACTGCCGCCGTAACCTAGCACCATAGCATCGGCTGCGTTTTGCCGGACTTACTCTGGAAAGATTGATTTTTCGGCCCAAAAAATCAATACAATATAGGCTTTCAGCCTACAGTTGTATGGATGAGACCATGAGGACTTAAGGTTGCCATACATCAGTGAACCAATTGTGTATTGTGTAACGGCATTAATTGCAGCTGTAACTGTTGTAGCATATCAGTGCATGAAGTGTTTGTATCATGTAGCGACGCTTCATGGCAGATTGCTACCTAACGCTGATAAGGAAACTTCTTGACGAATCTCGAAAGCTTTTAGAGGGTTTCTATCCATGGACATCAAAAGTGAATTCATGCGAATTTGTGTAGCGCTATATCTCGCATTCTCGCAAGCGAATCAGTAGTAGACACTGAAACGTTTGATTATTTGCTTAACCTGAAGAAAGACCACCACGCCAGTGGACAATGGACAATGATCGGCTACAAACTGAATCGACAACTGAAGGAATTGACGTGTCAATTTATTGCAAGAAGTCGTGTCGCAGTCGTAGCGAAGTGACTGCACATGTGACCACCGCTTTAGTGGCAAATGTGTCTGTACGAACGTACTGCATTTCGTCTGAAGTACGACGTACGTCCATGTACGAGTAGGACTCGTAGCCTTATCACGTGGCCAGCTCCAGCTACTCTACGTTGAGGTAGACAGAGTATGTAATGTACCTAGTGGTCGACGTCTTTGGTTGTGCTGCATCTTCCTCGGTTGACTTCCAGTGCTGCAGTAAGTTGCGAGTGCGACCTGCTTCCAGTTCAGTGACGTCGTCCCACGACGAGCCGCCAGACGACCTGACGACATCTGGGCTGAGTTGTTCAGGGTCGTTCTCCGCTAGAACGACAGTTGCTGACGACCTGTTGAGAACGACGTCAGAAGACTGAGCTGGCTTGTTTGCCGGCGCCGTGTCGAGCACTGGAGGCTTGGTACGTCGAACGACGTCAACGTTGTCTGGAGCGACGTCACCGCGCCTCGGAGTCTGTGTGACGACATCACCCGCACGTTTCGCAGTCTGCGAGACCGGCGTTTTCTGTTGCTGCTGAAAGGCACTGGCGACATTACGCGTCCGACCTGCTTCCATCTCCACCGGCTTCTTCCACTCTCCTGGATCCTCCGCTCTCACCACGCCATCCAGTCTTTGTGGAACATTTTCTACTACTGTCTCTGTCGTAGGCGTCTCTACGGCCTCCAGACGCTTCTTCCGGGATACTTTCACTTCATCGTTCTGATTCGCCCAAAACCCAGCGAGGCCCTTGGTGCGGCCTGACGACAGCGGTCCTGCACCACCTTCCGCAGTCGAATTTGTTTGTTCATTAGCCTGCTCTGTAGGCCTACTCTTCACTTCATCCTCACGGGTCTTTGAGTTCATCTCTAACCGTCCACCAACTGCCTTCTCCCTCGCTTTCCACTGATCCGACACCGGCATTTCTACTCGGACAGCGATGCTGGAAAACCACAGTTAGAAAGGTGCTCCGTCACCAATGTTCTACACAAAACATAATATCCCACGATCACCAGAGCTCACTGATCCACGAGACTGTAAAATCGAAACCCGAGCAAATCAGTCAGCATCATGCTGCAAGCATCTTACCTGCTGACTGCTGTGAGCGAGATTCAGTGATGATTCGAAGACGCAGTACGGTGAACACACATCAGCGACAGAACTGCCGACATTCACATGGCCGTGAGTCCAGTCGACGGCCCGGCTATCAGCCCGACATGCCTTTCTGTCTGTCTGTGGCATTCAGCTGGTTCTCTGTCCGCCGCGGCGAGACGCTGTATAAAAAGTGAGCAGGAGAAGCATGCCAGTGAGAGATCAGTGAACAGCTGTGACGGGTACGTCAGCGCCGGCGCCAGCAGCCAACACGTAGTCCGGTGCGTTGTTGATAATGCCACAGCAGCAGCAGCAGCCGCAGCGAGCTGCATCACAGTCGGAGATATGGACGATTTCGCAGTTCATCTCGCGCTCGCAACACACCGATAGACGAGATTTCGTGGAGTTCTAATTATAGGGGCCCAGTCAGCTGCGCCGAATGTCAGCCAAGTGCTCGCGTAGCCTGAATGATGCCTGCTCGTATTACTCGGTACTCAGCAACACACTTACTGCATTCATTGCCTCCGTACATCTCACCACTTGCTCGATACAGAATTAGGCTATATAGACCTACAGCACACTGCACCGGCATCGACAGTTTTAGTGAAATTTCTGTACACCAGATATTGCACTAAAACTATCGTTGCCGTAGCCGCTATCCAGCTGTATGCATATTCTGTATTCAGGTATAGCAGGAGTGAGCTTACAGATATTAGACATACATATTGTGTCTGCTATACCGCATCCACAACTCTGACGATACACGCATACATACCACGACGGGCGTTTTTTTTCTCAGTTTTTACCGCGCGAATCGCGATGCTACGCATAGTGCGGACTATCCTGCCGCAAGATGTCAGCTGTATGTCTGTCTGTCCGTCTGTCCGTCACGTGCCGGTATTCTATTGAAACGGATAAACATATCATCAAACTTTTTCACCTCCAGGTAGCAACCCCACTTCAGTTTTTATCGCGCGTCAGCACACTGACGCGCGATATTGATATAGCAATTCTGTCTGTCCGTCTATCCGTAACGTTCCGGTATTGGATAAAAACGGCTTAACATATTGTCATAGTTTTTCCACCATACGGTAGCCCAATCATTCTGGTTTTATCAGCATCAAACATTTCCACGAAATTCCGACAGGGTCACCTCTACAGGGGCGCTAAATACAGGTGGAAGGCGAATAGGAAACCGCAACCAGGCTTTTGAATGGCACTGATTTCAATGACCTTGAGTGACCTCTAAGCCAGATTTCAAGGTCACGGTATTATTCAACGTTAAATAACTCGCAAACGGTACAAGATAGAGCTATAGTTACAATGGCGGACTAATAGAAAGTCATACATGTTCTATCGAACCGCACCATTTTCAATGACTTTGAACAACTCCAAACC
>Ga0209339_1000370_pt1 | contig 16626 bp, 8 predicted proteins | sample OlaalgELextract3_FD_187376 | JGI IMG/M metagenome (GOLD analysis project Ga0209339, IMG submission 187376) | Olavius algarvensis symbiont microbial communities from Tuscany, Italy - Type A ELBA extract 3 (SPAdes) (version 2) | ecosystem: Host-associated > Annelida > Digestive system >... | reverse complement strand
GTGTCGCGGCAGAGCCGCGCGCGGCGATGCCGCGTGTCTGCGTGTCGCGGCGAAGCCGCCTTGCGATTAATCGATCCGAGGAAATTGTATTCGATCCTTCGTCCAGGATCGATTAATCGATTAATCGATTAATCGTTAACAACCCTAAAACTAACCCTAACCCTAGACGAGATGCACGTCCTAAATCGAAGCAAATCTTAGCAAAGCGTATACGTAGATATCCCAGCGGAGTTGTTGGCTACCCTAACCCTAACCTTAAAAGTAAAAATAGAAAAATCAATTTCTTCAGAAACAGTATAACAATATATATTCTTGTTGTTGTTGTTGATATCTTCCTATAACCAAGATGCGTCGAGTTCCTTCACAAGTAATAACATCTTGAGTGTAGACAAGGTTGAAGTTGTAAATGCACAGAAAGTATAATCACACCGAAAATTCCACTTGTAGTACTGACAACCCATATTAAATCCATAACTCCATGAAGAAACAGTAACACATGATGAACTTCACATTTGTGTTGAAACGTTCCTTTGTTAAATCCACAGGAGTAGTCTATGGCTTACGATCAGAAGTGGAGATAAACTGAAACAATGCTTCTTTGATCATTCTGTCATCTTTTCCACTGACACGGCTGTTCCATTTCGGTGCTAACAAGACATGTTCAGAGATATCAAAACGTGATCTGTTTTTAGAAGAGAAACAAATGTAATTTACTGAATCCAACATAATGATTCTAGCCGATTGATACTTTGAACATCTCAGGAGAAAGTGTTCGACTTATTCTCTTTCATTGCCACAGTCACAGATTGGAGATTCACATATACCTGTACGATAACATTGTATCGTGTAACAGTATTCTGCAATATGAAATGCCAACACCTCGACTATCCGGAAATAAGACCTTGGTGCCGACTTCCGGTATCAACTGTCGCGTGTAGAAACCAGTGGCTTCTTGTTCCCATTTTCGCTGCCAGGATTTCATCGCAATCTCTGTAGCCATTTTCACTGCACTGGCAAAAGAGACAATAGAAGGAGCTGACAATCTACCTTTAAAAATGTCATATGCTAATTGCTTTGCAAGTTTATCTGCACATTCATTGGATGCGATACCCTGATGACCTGGGATCCGTATAATGCATGCAGAAATGTTCAAATCAGGCATACTTTCCTGTACACTCTTAATTCCGTTGTGACATACATATTCCGACGTGATATACAGTGGCGTATTTACTATTTAGGATTTCAGAAAGGGGGGTCCAATCCCTAAGGGGGTCCCATTCCTCCCCCTTTCCTTCCCCTCCCTTCCCCTCCCCTCCCTTCCCCTCCCCTCTCTTCCCTTCCCCTTCCCTCCCCTTAAAAGTAGGCCCCCTTCAATCGATCCAGCTAGGGAGTCTGGGGGAGCGCTGTAAGCTGTGAAATGACCTATAATGTGTCAAGTGGCACCTTAAACCGTACTATATTGTATACATACATCGTACAACTTAGTTGACGTGTTGGCTGCAGGGATGAGCGCAGTATAATTGAGAATTACTTTTTTGATGGATTCCAGTATCGGAGCATTCTGCGATTTCTTTCGGAATACCACAACATCGACATTAGCTACAGAACGCTCAAGCGAAGACTGCGGCAGTATGGACTTGCACGGCGTAGGCGATCACCATCGCTGTTGACTGTGTGGAATTTAATCCATGCAGAACTACAAGGACCAGGTATGATGGTGGTACAGTTATTACCCGGCAAACCAGTATTGTTTTGCCAGGTATACCTTTCGTTGTGAGTTTATTTTCTTGTCCGAACATGATTTTCTCACGAACTGCTAGGCCGATCGGCACGCGGTTTGGTGCATACGACACAGGGGCAACTCGGTACGGGCGTCTCCTCTTTTGAGGGCGATCCCCCCAAGGGGGGTTGTGTGGTGGGTGTTAAAAAATTTTCGACTGTAACCAGTGGGACTTTTTGTACCGAACATATCTCGTAGATGGGTAATCGGATGTAAGACAAAACTTAAACATCGACAGAGACTGGGGGTGGCAACATTATGTAAACTTTTGGGGGTGATCGGTACACGTGGGCCGCGGGGGTGGGGGTTACAATTTTCGAAAAACGGTGGTGCCAGATATTGGCCTGTAGCTCAAAAACGGTTCAAGATAGCCATATAGTGTAAATTGTGGAATTGTACAGAATTGAATGTCCTTTCCAGCCATACCACTCGGAACCATATCTATCAACGGAGTCCCCTTTCACCAACATTTTGGTCACAATTTTCTCCGGAATGGATAGGCTGATCGGCACACGGTTTGCGGCATATGATAGCGGGCCTTTTCATTCTGAGGAATGTCCCCTTTCGGGAGTGATCGGTCAAGGGGTCTCCCCATTTGGGGTGAAAAACATTTTTGTGAGCCACTTTCGGCTGGGAGTGGGTGGTGCCCGCTTTTTTGCCCCTAGTGGGAGACCCCTCAACCGATTGCCCCCAAAAGGGGAGGTGCTCACCTTGAGATGCCGCTCCATCATATGCTGTAAAAAACCGCTTGCCGATCAGCCTAACCATTCCTGAGAAAATCGTTACCAGAAATTAAAATCTGACCAAAAAATGATACATCAGGCCATTTTGTTACCTGCAGCTGTAAAATGTTCAAGATAGGCATATGTTGTCAGCGAATGAGTTCTAGAGAATTGAATGCCCTTTCCAACGATACCACCTTCAACGTCATCGATAGGCTTGTTAAACGAAGTTCGAATTTGCGAAGTTCGTTTTTATTATTTGTATTCAAATTCGAATGGAAGAAATTCGGTATTTTTTTCAGTTCTGAAGTGCGAAATTTCTATACCAGAAAAAGTGACTGTAAACAACAACTTTTGTAAAGACATGCGGTGAAAAATGGATAAATAAAGACAAACTTTCATTCACACATTTTTTGACATTATTCTTTCACATAATCTGCAACTATTACACTAATTCACACTTTCACAGCGCAATTATCACACTGAAAACGGTAAGAGTCGACAGCATATATAGGGGCGGCGACAGGTCTTAAAAACTGAGGAGGCATGCCGAAGGCGCTGAGGGGTGGGGTGTGGGGAGGGGGTGTCCCCTCCCCTCTGGGAGGGCCTGGGGAGGGAGTGCCCCCTCCCCAGAAATTTTTTCGATTTTGCATCTCATAATGGCAACTTTTGGTGCATTCTGGGCGCAATTTGTGTACAGTTCAGGTGCTTGTTTTACACGGTCAAAGCAGTGTTTGTAAGTAAAAGCTAAATCCTGCAGATGAATTGCATTATTTACAAATTTCCTGTTACTCAAATTGGCCGAGAGCATTATGGACAGTGGGCGAGGGGAACATGGCCCACCAGTCCCCTAAATCCCCCAGATGAGCGCGGTACGACAGTGAACCAATCACTATGCTCATCCTGTTCTTAAGAACGAATCACGGAAAAAGACAGTTAAAACGGCAGATTTCGACAGAAGTGGTTTAAATCAACTACTGAAAATATCTTCAGTGCAGTGATACAAATAAACGAAAAGCGAATCCAGTCGTGGTGAGTATCACAGCGATGTCAATTACCTGCGACGTCTGGCCTCTATCTATCACTTCCACGCCAAAACGTCAATCTAACCTCAGTGGCCTTATTGAAAGCATTTTCAATGCAATCAATGGCTAATAAATGCGTGCCTCCTCAGATTTTGGTCGTTGCTCGTGACGCAAGCAACGACCAAACTCTGAGGAGGCATGCTCTCGCCTCCATGCCTCAATGGCATCGCCGCCTATGAGCATATATAATTAGCAGAATTCACTTTATCGCCACAGTCACCAACAACAGGTAAGTAAGTAAGTAAGTATTTTGAGACTGCTGACAAAACGAAGTTCGAATTTTATTCCAATTTTCAGATTCTAAATTCGAATTTAGAAATAAAATGCAAAGCCTAGTCAGCGACCTACGGAGCCTGCCTCCTGACACAAAAAATGTGTGCAAAAGTCTCTATTTTTGACGATTTCATTCGATAATCATGGAGTACCTTCAAAACGGCTGTGTAAATGTGTGTAATCTAGTGAAATGTAGGCCTTTAAAAGACCTTTCATTTGATATTAATTTAACCAACTATCTGCAGCCATTTCTTGCAGGGGACACCAAAAACGGCAAACATGTCTTCTGTAGACCGTGTGGTCATACATGAGGTCACTGTAATTACCGAATCGGACCAAATGAAAGGCACGTGTTACCATCGGACCTCACAGCTTCAATAAGCATGCATTAATTTGTCACACCCCGTAAATATGGTGGCGGGTTTGCCGGGTTTGCATTTTGCTAATTGCAGTTGTTGTATTTAAAGTTAATGCCCATTTAAAAAAAAATGAAAACACATTGCATTCTCCTGCCAGTTTGTTTGCAAATTGTGAAATGTTAAATACTGGTATCGAACAACACTTTAAGGTTGTGCAGTGCAGTACATCATGAGCTTCTTTCAAATCCAGACACATTGGTAATTATGTGACACAGAAGGCATCTAATGAACACAGTTATTTTGTACCTGGTGTTAGTAATCATTGCACCCCAATGACACAGCTTTGCTAATGTTTTACTGATTTCGCCTGTGGAGGGGGTGCAATCATTACTGAAGACCCAGTACACGGTCAATGCTTCAAAGGTATTTAGCTGACTGTGATGTGCGTTTGGACAAATTGCGACTTGCAAACACAAGTTTTGTACAGTCAACTTAAAAAAACGTAATCAGCTTTTGGTGACTTGTAGTAGGTTTTCAGTGGAACGAACACAAACTGTTATGTAATAGTCACCTGTTGATGTGAAATACACCAGTGAAAACAGCTGTCAATCCAGCTAATGCCAAAATTAAACCTCTTTTGTGTTTTCTCACAGTTTGGGTAAGTTGTACACTATTTCAGTGTCACTGACATTGTTTTGCATGTTTTCAATAAGTTATCGTCTAGTAAATGAGTGTGTGCATTCAGCTTCAGTATGGCATCTAGTAGCACATGCATGCCTCCATCAGGCATCCTGTGAGCACCTACAGCCATTACTGCTGCTGGATATGGTGCGATTTCAGTTATTGATAAATGTATCAATTTGTAAGAAATTCCTCAAACCACGACCTAAAAAGTCCTTCATCTGCGTTGACACGTTTCAGACTGTATCATAGGCCTTTATCAGAAGAACTTGAACTTGAGTTATGAATTCCGAAGACAGCGGACGTAGTAATAAATTCTTGACAAGGTTACTTCCTGCCAGGTCAAGAACCGGAAGTCATAACTCAAGTTAGAATTCTTCTGATGAAGGCCTCTGATAGTCTGAAACGTCTCCAGGGGTAAATTAATAATTGTTCACGTTATGTTTTGAGCACTTTCTCAGCATTAAGTATACCTACTAAATGAACTTATTCATTGAAATGTATCAATGTAACCATTGAACTTTATTAAAGCAACATTGCATAATCAGTTTATGATCCTGTTGATTTTGTTTTGATACCAATAGGGCGGCTTGGCGGGTATCGTGCAATGTGGCGACTTCTGCGGCGAAAGCACAGAGTCATCATACCACAGGAAACAGTGCGGTTGATCTTGCGGCAAATTGATCCAGTCGGTGTTATGAACAGAAGACAACATCGGCTTCAGCGCCGCACTTACACCAGTTTGGGTCCGAATTTCACGTGGCATTGCGATGGTTACGACAAACTTGCACCGTATGGCATTTTCATCAGTGGGTCAGTAATGTAACACTAATGTTCATGTTGCTCACAGTCACTGTCTTTACCCGCAGACCTGTGTAACATTACAGTACAGTCGAACAAAGGTGAACATTGTTGTCACCGCAGCGCGTTAGCGCTGCAATGTTAAGGCCCATGTGCAAATTCAATGGGAAATGGCAAACTTTGACCCCTTGTAATTTCAACGTCCCTGACAATTTTCAAATTTCAAGTTGATATCCGTTATTACGTCCACGAGGTGTGCTCAAATGCACATTTTCATTTCAATCGGTTCAGCGGGGGCTTCTCCCCAGATAGGTGAAATATTACGGTTTTGTGAGTTTCTTGCTATACTGTAATAAATTTTTTTTCCGGGCACGCGCCCAAGTCGAGCCCGTGGAATGGATACATTTTCACCGTTTTTGGCTCATACGACGTGTTTTCGCGCAAGGACGTTCCTTCTGGGAGTTCCAATGATATCTGAATTCATTTAGGGGTGATATCCCCCAAAAAGGGGCGTGAATAGGCATTTTCCAGCCAAATTAGCCAAATATGAAAACGCTATATCTCCAAAAGTATGAATACGACCAATGAGAAATTTTAGGACAATATTGAGACCGTTAAGAGCACTACGTCGGTGGTCCACTATGACGTCACACCAAATCCAAGATGGCAGACGGCTGAGAAAATGTGCAATAACTCGGCTGCGATTCGTCCGATCTTAACCAACTTTTGCATGTGGACGTACAATTAGGCCAGGGACTTGAAAAAATATGGGACTGCTTACTCTGTGAATCTACCGTTTACACATGCTACACTAGCGCCAACAAGGACATTGCAAGTGACATTAAACTGAATATATTGACTTATACTGTAGTATGATTAAAGTGTGTCAACTCTCCGTTGTCTGTGGTTAAAAAACTGATACTGCCAAACAGGTTCGTCGACAACAATAACTTCTGCTAATACTACAATTATTGGGACTATTAAAATTCAACCACAACTACACTAACGACTGCTACTACTACTACTACTACTACGTCGACTACAGCTACTATACTTCTACGACTACTATGAAAATCAACCACAACTACTATTATTACTACACTGGCGGCCTAACCGGCATTGCTTGGTATCACCGTCTACTGCTATACTACTAATAAACAACGACAACAAAAACGACAGCTCCTACAAGGACGATGATTACGGCAACGACTACTATGACGACAACAACTACAATAATGACGAGAAGAAAACAAAACGACAACGACGACAACGCCAACAATTACAATTAATCACGTTCACAACGACAACAACCATAAAAAACGACCAAGAATTTTCAACGACGACGACAACTACAAAGACGACCACAACAACAACGACAACGACAAAGACGACGAATACGACTAGAACTACTACATCACCGATGACGTCTACGACAAGAACAGCAAGAGTACTAACGACATGAACGACCTACGAAAACGACGACAACATTAAGACTACAACACTGACGACAACGACCTCGACAACAACGAAAATGATATAAACAACGACGAATACGAAGACGACGAAACGACAACGACAACAGTGACGAGGACAACAACAACGAAGTCGATGATGGATGACTACGACAACAACCACGACGATAACCACACCGACGACTAGACTACGCTACGACGACAACAAAAGCAACAACTGCAATAACGACAACAACGCTATAAACAACTGATGACGACGAAGAACAGAAGAAAAAGTCATCGTTTTGTCATAGTATATCGTTGTTGTCGTAGTTTTCGTTGTCAGCGTCGTAGTTGTTACTAATAAACAACGACAACAAGTAAGCAGTCCCGTAGTTGTCGTCGTCTTCGTTGTAGTAGTTGTAGTTGTAGTCATTGTAGTCTATGAGTTGCGGCAATTGTAGTTGCTGTTGCGATTGTAGCTGTACCTGTAGTTGTAGCTGTAGTAGTAGTAGTAGTAGTTGTTTTTTTTGTTGTCGTCGTCATCGTTGTTGTTGTAGTGCTAGCTGTAGTTTTAGTTTTCGTAGTTGTAGACTTGTAGTTGTAGTAGTTTCAGTTGTAGCTGTTGTAGTAGTAGCAGTTGTAGTCTAGCAGCTGCATTAGTTGTAGTTGTTATTGCAGTTGTATCAGTACTTGTGATTGCAGTTGTTGTACTAGTTGTGGTGTGGTCACTATAGTAGTAATAATAGTAGTTGTTGTGTTGTCATCGTCGTTGTTGTAGTTCTAGCTGTAGTTTCAGTTTTCGTAGTTGTCGACTTGTAGTTTTAGTAGTTTCAGTTGTAGTTGTCATAGTAGTAGCCGTTGTATTATAGCAGTTGTAGTTGTAATTGTTGTTGTGGATGTAGTTGTCGCAGTACTTGTAGTTGTAGTTGTTGTAATAGTTGTTGTGGTCACGATAGTAGTAGTAGTAGTAGTCGTTGTTGTATTTCCAGCTGTAGTTGTAGTTTTCGTAGTTGTAGACTTGCAGTTGTAGTAGTTTAAGTTGTAGCTGATGTATTAGTGGCAGTTGTATTCTAGCAGTTGTTGCAGTTTTAGTTGTTATTGCAGTTGTACTTGTAGCAGTATCTGTGGTTGTAGTTATTGTAGTAGTTGTGGTTGTGGCCAGTATAGCAGTAGTAGCAGCAGCAGTAGTAGTAGTTATTGTTGTTCTCGTCGTTGTTGTAGTTCTAGCCGTAGTTGTTGGTAGTTTCCATAGTTGGAGACTTGTAGTTGTAGTGTTTTTAGTTCTAGTTGTTGTAACTGTGTAGCCATTGTAGTCTTGCAGTTGTTGTGGCTGTAGTTGTTATTGTAGTTGTAGTTGTAAGATGTGTAGTGCTAGCGCTTTAATGCTTAATTTGTTTACTGTAGCAACGGATGTTAAGTTAGTATCACTAGCCAGCTGATAGGTGGCGCTACTGTCACCGAATATACATTTATTTAGTATTGACTGCATATGGAGTAAGCAGTCCCGTAATTTTTTAAGTCCCTGGAATTAGGCATTAAATGGAATTTTTCACGAAAACTACAAATTTTCAAATCTCCAAGATGGCGGACAGCCGTTATCTTGGAAATCAAAATTGTGCAATAACTTGGCCGCGATTCGTCCGATCTCGACCTAATGTTGCATGTGTACATAGAATTAGGCCTGAGTTTGAATTTTTGACAAAAATTGCGAAAATTTAATAACGCAAGATGGCGGACGGCGGCTATATCGAAAATCGAAAGACGTAATAACTCGGGCGCCAATCGTCTGATCTTCACGAAATTTCGCACGATGACGTAGAATTAGGCATTAATTTTAATTTTTAACGAAAATGTAAAATTTTCAAAATTCCAATATGTTGGACAGACGCCGTATGTTGAAATTTGACAATTTGCCTGTACAATATGAAAGGCGATTTAGTATGAAAACAGCAAATAATATATTCCAAAAAAACTTCAACAGTTTTATCAAGTATGTAAGGCCCATGACGCATATAAAACAGCAAATATCTTTTGGCAGTGTACTGGGCCTTGGATATAATAAATTTCAATATTATATCCACGGCTCAGACTTATTTATTCTCACAGTCACATGGTTTGCTCCACCTTTATCTTTGCCGAGAAAATTGTGCGAAAATGACAACAGACATATTGTACATTATTCGGTCAAATTGATATGTAGTAGTTACGAAGTTCAAAAACATTTAGCTTGGCATTGGACCAGCCTGCAGGTGATGACTCAGTGAACTAGTGATTGGCCTTACTTGACACGATGAATACTTGTGCTATTGATGTCAGTGTGTAACTTACTTCAACACTGCAGTAGTAATACATAGTTTCCTGTCATTGTAGGTGCATCGACGGCTACTCAAGGAAAATAATTTGGCTGAAAGCTGCCAGCACTAACCACCGCCCAGGACTAATTGCCAGATACTTTGTAGACAGCACGGAGCAGATTGGTGGGTTTCCGCAACATGTGCGAACTGACTGTGGCACGGAAAATAACACAGTGGCTGCAATTGAGTGCCTGGTTGCTAGTGATGTGTCTGCTCACATCTATGGCACATCACCAGGCAACCAGAGAATCGAAGCGTGGTGGAGCTTCTTGAGGAGGTACCGCAGCCAGTGGTGGATCGAGCTCTTTGAAACTTTAGTGAACTGTGGAGCATTTCATCCTGGCTGTCAGACAGAGATGGAGTGCTTGCGGTACTGCTTCATGAAGCTCGTACAGTACGACATGGACAGTGTGAGGCATGAGTGGAACACTCACAGAATGAGGCCCAGTGCTGGTGCTCGTTGTCCTGCTGGTGTGCCAGATGAGCTGTTCCACTTTCCACCGCCTCCGGCAGTCAACTGCTTGCTGACAGACACACCGGACTTGCCACAGGAAGTACTGGACGAGCTGGAGGAGCCGCGCGTATGTGACAGCCACGACTTCCAGTGTTATCTCGACTACCTGTGTGCATTCAACAGTTGGGACAGACCAGCCGATCATGAAGCTGCCATTCAGTTATATCTGAATCTGTTGCCCATTGTGTCCATTTGAATTTTTTTCAGTTCACATTTTGCGCGTCATCATGATTACCGATGACAGCTATGAAGGAGCAGCATGAACGTGAAACTGTTGTTGATTTAATTGTATTTGAATTTGTTGCCAGTTGCTTAACTTGCAGCTGATGGTGGTGAATTCATTGTTGATGCTGGTTGAGTGTCTGACGCTGGTTTACATTGACTAGGCCTAATTGTCATTACATCACAGCTGTGCTGTAGGTGCCCCGTTTGGGTACTGGGGACAAAGTAGCCTCCTTGTTTCCTGGCCTGGAGTCATTGATGGCAACTGCACTAGGACTAGCGTGTGCTTTGTGTTTTGTTACTATTACTGAGTATTCCTGGTCGATGTTTAAAGAGGCGTCTGAAGTGGGTCAGTGTACTTTTGTTAGGTTTTTTGTTGTTGTTGTTGGCTGCTTTTTTGCTGTTGTAGTGTTATTTCATTTGTCACTATCACAGCCAAGTGATTGGCTATGAAGACACCTTCAAGGATACCTCTACAAGTCTAGGGAGACAATCGCCGTTAATTTGTGTATAAACTACAGTTTTTTACACTAATTGTTGCCGTTTTATTACTAATTTTCTACTATGTTGTACCGTGAAGGTAATACCCTTAATTTTAAAAGTACATGCAAAATTTTCTGAAGATCGGTTGATCCTCGGCCACGATTTTGCATATTTTTGATTGTCAAGATGGTGGACATCCAACATCTTTGATTTCTAAATTTTGGACGTTTTGTAAAAAATTCAAATTGGCTCTTAATTCTATGCCTGTATACAAAATTTCGTCGAGAGGGATGATTGGCTGCCAAGTTATGGCATCTTATCGATTTTCAGTACGGCGTCTGTCCGCTATTTTCGATTGGTGAAAACTCATGTTTTTTTTGGTCAAGATTGGAGGATTTGCAGGGAAGTTATGATGTATTTTCGATTTCCAAACTGCCGTCCGTCCGCCATCTTGGATTTGATGTGACGTCATATCAGACCATGCACGTTGTCTGTTTAATGGTCCCAACATGCTTAAAAAATTTGACGTCGATTGGCTGTATAGTATGTCGTCGTTTTTGTATTCGGCCATTTTGGCTTCAAAATGGCCTGTTCAGGCCCCATAAAGTTGGATCTTGGAATAAAACTTGCTCTAAAATGCACCAAGTTGTGACTAAATTGTACATAGTGATGAAATTTGCAGAAAAAAGACAGCATGTGCAAAACTGTCAAAAAAGGTTGACTTGCAAAAATGCACAAATATCTGGGCAGACTGTCTCTGTTGCTTCATGCGAAGCCGAATACAGGCGACTGAATAATGCCGAGTTCCATGCATTCGGCAAATTCTGCGTACGACGAATGAACCGGCAAGCGTAGCACAAGTGAGCATGTGTTTGCAGTCGGAAGCAGCCTGTCGCTGGGTCGCCCAGCATCATGGATGAACTCGAGCGTCGGATTGACAGGAAAACCCAGCGGTGGAACCCGATCAGCACCAGTGGCGAAGACTAGGACCTGCGCACAAGTGACTGGTCTGGATTCACCTACAACGACAGTTATCAACACATGCAGTGATGTCCGACTGATTAGCAATTGAACATAGATTCATTATAGTGTCAACTTCATACAACTGCATACTGTGTAGTACACATACGATTTGAAATTTTTACCTACAAACTGCAGGCACAAGAGAGGGTTATGTATTTCTCATACACAATAGCTGACAGCCTCACCACGACATCTTGCTGTGGCATGTTAGCCACTAACAAATGACTAATCCCTGCATCCCTGACTGAATCCTGCTTGTACTTTGCTAACTACACTTTAGTGTTTTGGCTGCATACGTTGACCCGTGCTGAGTTAACGGTGACTAGTTACAGTTATTAGTCATCAGTCAGCCACTCATAGTTTGTAACAGCTGCAGAAGTGCAATATGAAAGGAAAAAACCAGTAATGTCGGCAATACCATCTTAGCAATTTATTTTAGGTTAAACAGCACTATACGATCAATGCGACAACTGGAAAGAACTCTGTACTTAATGAACAAAGTAACAAATACACCTTCAGCAGGCAAACACTGGGTACATCATATCACAGCATACCAGCACAAGTAGCACTGTTTCTTCACCTAACAACATTGTAGCAAAGTGACCCTAAGACAACATAGGCCGGGCTGCGGAACACCTTGGACAAATGAAAATCACGCCATGGAAAAATCACATCTGGCCCCGGAAAGTAGTGATACGTACTTATTATTGTACAGTTGATACAATGGTATATACAAAGTATGTATATAGTTAATTATGTAACTATGCATAGTAATAACAATGTACCCGTCGAAGGCCAGGGATGACACCGCCGCCTACTGTACAACCCGTGCGGCCACACAGTTGGAATTGTCCTGCCACTATGTGCCATGCCTTCATTGCCTGCTGGCCCATGTCTGGAGACCACTCGCCTGCCTTGCACCTGGGAGTTCTTTGGACACATGTTGAGTCTTACTTCACTACTGTAGACTGTACTGCATTGTACTGTACACACGTGTGTCTGACGTGTATTCTACTAAACTGATGATGATGAGTAATAAGTAATTATATTAATTACACATGTTTTCCTACTGTTAGCCAGAACTGAAAGTATGCCTGCAGCTCAAGTAACTGTTTCACAGCACACTAACTTTCAAGCTCCACGACCCAATCACGCCAGAACGCTATGGTCGTAGTTTCTCTGGTACGTCTATTGCTGCCTGTTGGTGACAATGTTGGTTTAAACAGTTCCAGCAGTTGCTCAGCAGACACAGGACCATTGAGCTGCGCAGTGAACACCTGCAGCCAGTCATCTCCAGCTCTCTCCACGCTCCTCCACACACCACCGACATGCAGTCCATGGCGAAACCTGCAACAGGAATGAAGCACTAAAGCGTGATTGAAACAACTAAGATTTCAACACATAACAACAGTGCAGATGTATGAAGTATACAAGCAACAAGCGTAGCATGGTGTTGAGACATATGGCATCATGTGTGAGGCCGTCGAGCTACTTTCAAGTTGTGCCGAGCTGAATTGAATAGCTTCATCTCATCATCATATCACTGCAAGCTTGGCATATGTTGAGCATCCATCGAGAAGACATGCTTCATGTGGGTGTCATAAAGTGATGTCTAGATGAAGCCCATCATAAATGTAAACGATGCTGATCACAGGTATGTTGGATGATGCACATCTGTTTAAAGCTTTATTTCTACACCGTGTTACATGTGAAACACACCTCTAACATTGTTACATCACTGACACGAGCTGTGCTACTGCATCACAGGCCGTCATCCATTGACTGTGACAACGGAGTCTGGAACTGCAGCTATGCAGCCAGATATGTGAGATACCCATCGGCCTTACTTGGTCTTCACTCGCATATCCTGTGGACCATGAGTAAGCCATCAGCCAACCTATGTGTGAATAGCACTTTACCACGGTTCACAGTGGTCTTGAAACCTTTGAAATAGCTCGACTGTAGATGTAAATATTCAACGCCCGTGAAAGTGCTGGAAAATGGACAAGGTTTTTGACAATGCTGTAAAACACTTTAAAATTACTTGAATTGTAGCCTGATGCAGTTTTCTGATAGTTTTTTTACAGCAATTGAGCAGCTTGGGTATTCATTTATCTGAACTACGATGAAGCAGCACACACAATTACGCAATACATTCGATATGCATTACTTATGAGGCTGGTACATCCCAGTAGTTAGATACCAGCACACATCATTGCTACTCGCATTTATGCGGTTCATGATGTTCTCTTAGAAGTGACTGTATCACAAGTTTGCTGCGAGAAAAACACGTGCTTAGATCACAACAATATGTGGAATGTTGAACTGATAACAGTAACGGTAGATATCTGTTCACGGATTCAGTACAGCTTTACTACTTACAGCGCACATTCATGGTCCGTACAAAAAATCTAAGTTCTTGAACTTTTCATTTGAGTGTCACTGTGAACTAGTCCCCGGAACCAGCCGCTAAGCTCTTAGCAACTGGCTTGAGAGCTTAGCGGCTGGTTTAGCGGTTTAAACCGCTAAACCGCTAAGATAGCGACGGTTTGGACCGTTAAGCGTTAGCAACTGGCTTAGCGGTTTGGACCGCTAATTACTGGACACAAATTCCAACTGTTAAACTTCTTATGGACGCACACTCAGCGATGCGTCCATGTTATATTTTGCCGATGTTTTTTTCATATTTTTTTATGCCCGCTTTAGTTGGCCAAACAGCTGAACAGATCTTCAAGAAACTTTCACACGTGGTAGATATTAGCTGCTATTTGCGAACCTACTAGATCAATTTATTCCTGGCCCTCCTTAAACTACACGGTGGGCCAAAAAATGTCGAAATTTTGCATATTTTTTGACCCCACCCGTACCTTTTCTGCTCTCACGCCCAAACGCGGCAAAATATAGCAATTCTAAAAAAAAACTGGTTCACCATGGAAGGTTGCTCTACACTTGTGCCAATTTCGACGAACTTTGGCCTACAAACCCCAGAGATCTAGGCATCGGTTTACAATTTCTTAAAAAAAATTGCGGGTTTTAGCCTATATCTCTGGAGCTGCTGAACATACGTTCGCGAAACTTTTACCCATGGTAGACCTAGGCTGTGTGCAGATACCCCAGTACTTGGGTTCTTGCGATGTATTCCCTAAACTACACGGTGGGCCAAAAAATGTCGAAATTTTGCATATTTTCGGTCCCCTTACTCTCACGCCGGAACGCGGCAGAATATTGTAATTCTAAAATGAACTTGTTAAGCGCACATGGTTGCTCTACACGTGTGCCAAGTTTGGTGAACTTTGGCCTACAAACCCTGAGAACGAGGCGTCATAAATCTAGGCGCACACTCTGCCAAGGTCGAAGTGTGCGCGCGTGCGTCCATTCGGTTGGCATGCTTTGCGGGTACATACCAAATTCTAGTTGTATTGTAGTCTGTCGGCCTGTCACTGTGTAACTTTTTATGTTGTTTTCAGTCATTGTTGTGACGATGTGACTTGTTGACGATGTTAGGATTGTACTGCAATCACTGGATTCTGTAGATTCACTGCCAAGGGCGAGGTGTCTCAGTCTTCAAGTGAAATGCATTGCGTTGCGAGTTTGCGACAACCGACACTACTATACCCACTACTGATGCTGACAGTGACATTCCAGCGTACATTGAATACGCACGACTTCAGTATTCACTGTTCAGTATATGCACACTATGGACTCGAGTACAGAGTCTACTACAGACTGAGACTAGTACCCACTGGCCACTACCGATGAGTGACCGACCGAGTTAGACTGGTCGCATACTGACTGCTGTCAAACAGAATCAGAGATTCAGTCTCAAACTCTGCATTATTTTCCTGTTGTTGTGTTGTGCGTTGTCTTGCATTTGTAGCAGCACAATTGTGGCTGTGCTTAGTGTGCTAGTCAGTGTAAAGTGCACAAAATAACTGTTGAAATTCCGATAAAAACTTTTATGTAGAAAAACATTAGACCGCTAAACCGCTAAGCTAACGGTGGCGGCGGCGCGTAACGTTAGCGGTTTGGGACCGTTAGCTTAGCGGCTGGTCTCGGTTTGAGACCTTAACGGTGGCGGCGGCGGCGAACGGCGGCGGTTCCGGGGACTACTGTGAACCCTGATTTGAAATGCTTAACCAAATACGACACAGTAACGATAAATTATAGCAGAACAACTAACACCAACAGTTATTCATGTAAACCATTCAAGAAATCTACTTCCACTGCATGTAATATTTGACTAGTAATGTTGCATGCAAGATTGTTAATTTCACAACTACCGGTACTTTATCCCAGTAGGCAATGCTCAAAAGTACTTACTGATCCACTGCTGGTGCAATACGCCCAGTGATGTAGTAGTTGACAGCATCTTGCACGAGGCAGTCACGGTCGTCCAGAGTGTTGACTGGTCGCAGAGAGCCCAGTAGCGTGAGTACATCAGCTGCTTCTTGAATCGCTTCTGACGCAGTTATCACAGTTGTGGCTGACGAAATCTAACAGCAATGTCATTTTGTAACCACATATAAGTATTCTGCATTCATTTAACATGAAAGCCATACAGCATGTATGGAAACACAATGCACTTTCAAGTTCAAGATCAAAGCTACTGTTGGCATATGCCGTGGTCAATGCATTTCCGGTGTGGTGGAATAGTTGTTGAGCATTACTGAGTTTCCTGGTCATTGTTTAAGAAGTAGTGGTTGTTTATGTTTCTACTAGACACAGTGCATTTCTTGCTAGAAACAAGGCCCGATTGCCCATGCTGATCTACGTGCAGTCGGACAATTAGGTTATTAATACGCATTGCTCCTAAAAGTAAGCCCTGTTATTGGTGCAATGTCGTCAAGAAATTACTCGTCAATGTTCAAAAACTTT
>Ga0209339_1000368_pt1 | contig 16658 bp, 7 predicted proteins | sample OlaalgELextract3_FD_187376 | JGI IMG/M metagenome (GOLD analysis project Ga0209339, IMG submission 187376) | Olavius algarvensis symbiont microbial communities from Tuscany, Italy - Type A ELBA extract 3 (SPAdes) (version 2) | ecosystem: Host-associated > Annelida > Digestive system >... | reverse complement strand
ACCCGAGGATTTGGCAGCACTTGTTGGCTTAATAATCTGTTATAGCCATATGCTGTAAATTGAAGTTTTGGCACATTTATCAGAACATACACACAGACTTCATGACAGTTTAGGCTGTAAATAGTTCGCGGACATAAATTTACTTACTTACTTACTTACAGACAAACCATGGCTCTCAGTATTAGTGATTCATTACAAACCACTACATCTTCTTTATTGTTCCGATATTCAATTAAGATGCATTTAAATCAAGTACATCCAACATAACTAGTTACAGACTTTAAAAATTCAACATTTATTACCTTTCCGGCCACCTTCTTCTTCTAGCAATGACGTTCTGCTGACATCAGCTGACTTACTAGCATCCTCGTCAGTGGCAGAAGATCTATTAGCACTGCTGTCTTCTTCTTTTATCTCTTCCTTTATGTCATGAAAACTGCTCCCATCTGCTGGGTCTTTGGGCTCCATCTTAATTTCAACTTTTGGTGATCTCTGTGTTTCAATTTCCTCTTTCACTTCAATCTTCACTTCTATATGATCCGGCTTCACGTCTGCTTCATCATCTGTTATGTCCTCTAAACCAGGCTTAAGTCCATTTACAGCAGCTCCAACGGCAACAGACGGTGAGGGAGTGGATGTTTTAACAGGTGCTTCATCATCCGTAACATCTTCGTGCTGTATTTCTTGTTTAATGATGGCATGAGGAGATGACGTCGATACTTCTGCTGGTGTCGTCGTAACATCCCCGCCGACATTAGGTGACAGCGGTTCTATTAGCAGTTTATCAGCAGCTGGTTTTGGCGGTGGTGGAGTATTAGCAGGTGGCAATACAGTGTCACTCTGTGTCAAAGGCAACGATACAGGTAAATGGTGCAGTGGTGTCTGAGGACCAGAGGTTGCACTGGATATGGATAATCGGTCGTGGAATAAAACCGAGTCTGACGAGGACGAATGCAACATCGGCTGCAACATCAAAATTAAATGTCCTCATTATAAATATCACCAGAACTAAAATGTTCACGTCTTTAATATCTATTTAAGGAGAAGGAATGTTGCTTCATATAACTGTGGTGCACGTTTGTTTGAACTGCTGATGACCAAACATGGTATACCGCAGATGCCTAACGATTTTCTGTCAGCTACAAGAATTAACAATATCTTGTAGATCCCAAGCTGCCGCCGATAGTCGAATTCTCCGCCGAATTTTTGTCCGCCGAAAAAAATACAGATATTCGAATAATAAAGTAAAATCAACACCCCAATAAGTGACTAGCGTGTTATTTGAAGTGAATCATTCTTGTGACTGAAGATGGATGCAGGTTTTGTAAAATGAAAGAAATGGACAAAAATCATTCATGTTGGCAGTCATTTCAGTTAAAGTTCAACAGCTCAGCCGAAATTGTTTGGAATCAGCTGAATTTAAACCGCAAAATTTTTGTATTCAGCCAAATCTTAGCCGAATTCATTAGTTTGTGCGATATTTCAGCTAATCCGAATATCAGCCGCTTTTTTTTACCCAGCTATCTGTATTTTTTTTCAAATTGCAAATACGGGGTGTAATACCTTGTATAGCATATGTATCAGCTGACATTAGCCATTATCAATACTTGTTTTATGTATACTTGCGGAAATATTTTCACGTTAGCGATAATAATAATCCTTCTATACATACAATACACTACAGTTATACATACATAACATATCACACGATTGCTAAGTCTCGATACAATGTGGATACAATGTCCGTATTAACATCATAATAATACAGTTTCTTTATTACCCATAATATATAGTATATTTAAATATGTGTATGTAGACCGGCTAATATGCTGTAAACATATTATACTCTTACCGGCTCAACTCGCTGTCTTGCAAGCATCTCTTGCTGTTTACTGTCTGGCACATTCATGCGGTATGAAAACGATGGATCTACCTGATGATATGCAGGCTGTAAGCAACAAGCAAACATTGTAAAATGTATTAAATCAATAACACTGATAAGAAAAACAGCAATTTGTCACTAACAGCATGTGAACTAATCATGCTGCTGTTAAGTTACTATTTCACCAACCATATCATGACATAAACATCGTATCAGCCAAAACATGTACAGCCACACGACATGTACATTTCAAGTGCAACTGCACAAGCAGACAACAAACTGAAATTATAGTTAATAACAAGTATGGACCCACTGTCCAACACTATATATCAAGTACAACATATACAACTTTCATCCGGAAGACGAGCCACATTTTCCACCAAATTATTATGCAACCTTGTGATCCCTACTTGTGACCTTTTGACAGTATGCGGTCTTTCACCAAGTTCATGTCATGAATACCAGTTCATCAGTCACGGCACAACCTTAGACCTTTTGATCTTAAAATAATTACGCACACTGCACGTGCTATGGACAACATGTGTACCAAATTCGAAACTTCATCAGTTATAATCTTGTCTCTGAAATGATCCATTATGTGTCGAGTGGGATGTCAAAACCTATATACATACTCACCCTCGAGTTATGATCTCTGACGGGACATAAGTTGCCCTTGTCCACTAATGTTTTATCTCAAATCCGCTCTATCAGTCACTCGTGACATGGGCCACCTTCCCATCAATTTGGGCTTTCTAAAGCTTCTTGTTCCAGAGTTATGGGCACAGAACAGACAGAGAGACAGGGGTAAACTCCATAATGCCACCTCCAATACAGAGGGCCGCATAATGACCTAAATACCATACCAACAACCTCAAAAGATAAATGACAGCTGTGCACTACACTGCAGCATTAGTATGTAATTTCTTACTGCCTTCACTGTTCTGTTTCCCACGCTTAACTGCTGCAATGTTTTACACTCATATGGCCACCATGAACACTTGCAATTTTTGGTTTATTCCTGGTTTTCCAGAATGGTCCCTGCAAAATACTTAAACGTCAAACACATACTTTACTACAAATACACTAAGAACTGAGAAAATTTGAATCAAAGGAAACCTGATAATTAGATTGTTGCGAATCTTGACAAACACTGTACATCTGCTGGGCTTCGAGCCGCGGAGCGACCAATCGGTGATACGTGTCAAACGGCCGAGGACCCGGTGGGTACGGTTGGCCTCGGAATCGAGCTACTGCCGACGGATCATTCATATCCATACCGACTGGCACTGGCAGATGCTGAGACCGTACTGCACCACCTTGAAAAATGACACAATACGTTTTTAACATAGTCCTTTACAGATTACAGCTCAGCTGTAATTTACAATTCTGCCAAACAGTATATTTGTTATTCACCACAACGCAGCGGACTAACATGCTATCCAGCAATACAGCATGATCGCTGACCAAGGCCGCAGGTCTATTCCTTATGTGTCAAACACATATATATTTCCTATACAATACTCATAACCGAGCAGCAGCATTACGCATCACACGTTTTTCCTACCTGCACCAGCAGTCATCATATATGGTGGCTGCTGCGGCTGAGGATGTTGAAACGATGAACAACATAAAACATTTTCAAATTCTGCAATGTAAACACAGAAGTATCTATCACATCAGAGTTTCACATGTTTGTACTAAGACTAACATGATAGTAATACAAAGTTAATGCAAAAGATGTTTCCAATCAAGGTCACAAATTACACCATTTGCAATTACAAACAAGATTATCAGCCTTAATGACGGCCAAAATGATAAGCTGCCACTTCCAACCTTGTGCAGTAATAATAATAATAATCTGATTTGTATAGCGCCGTAAGGCCGTAGCTTCAGAGGCGCTGGAGTTGGTTGCAGCCTATTTTATGTTGGCGGTTTGGCTTAGTGGTAACGTGTTGGCTTCGATCAACGTAGTTGCGCTACATCAGACCCGGTTAGTACTCGGGTGGGTGACCGTCTGCGGGCGGGTAAACCATCTCGGTATGTAACCAGCCAACTAGGCCAACTCAGCCTTTCATCCTTACGGGGTCGATAAATCGAGTACCAACCTGCCCGGTTGGGGTGAAGGCGGGGCGGCCACCTCTATCGGGTAGCAGATAACACTGTGTGATCCCATTTGACAAGTGGCGTCTCGTAGTTCTGAGGTGAATTTCACGAAGAACTATACGCTCCTTTACCTTTTTATTTTATCAGAGTTTAATAGTTCTGATACATTATTTATGGCCCATCCTACAGGTGACAGCTGGATGCATTGTTGCTGCCTGTCGTGTACAACTAATGAAAATTGCTGTAAACATTTTGAACTTGTAATTTTTAGCTGGCTCAAGAATGCAGGCCATGCTGTGTGTTCATGGTCCGAATCACGTCGTTTTAGGCACAGACGGCCATTTTTTTGGAATGGTCAGCTTTGATGCAGTATTCTATTAAACTGTGTTACTGAATTTTGCATCATACAATTTTTTTTTCAATTTCAATGGCATTTTTCGATTGCAGATATTTTGGCATTTTTCTGGGCCATTTGGCAATAAAACTTCCTCTGTCTAACATTAATAAGTTTTGAAAAAGGGTTGGCTACCCTATGTAAAGTATGTATCCGGCAGAAAAACTGATAATGAAGGGCAATACTTAATGCTTCCCTATGGGGCAGGCAGAACAAGTGCTGGCGTGGACCAATACCAAGCAGTAACGTTGAGCACATATCACCGGATAATATGTTATTCACTATTCAGTGAGAAAATTTCACACAAAGTTAAAAGTGCCTTCTAGGCATATATGGCGCTGCATAAATGTGCATATTATTATTATTATTACATCAAGTATGAGCTACATCAGAATCAGCAGAAGTAATGTCACATCACACAACACATTCTTGGCCGCTTTCAAGTTGTATGTGGGTTAGCTGGTATTAACCTAAAAGAAATCTACAGAAACTAAAAAAACATATTGTATATGGCCAGATGCATCTCCTGATGCCCAACCAATAATGTAAAGCACTGAAGGCATGATGTCATACTAATAGCAATACTGCCACTACCAATACCGCACAAGCTCATAGAGTTTCTACTGACCAGACTGAATGAGATTTTCGGCATATTCAAACGACGGTGACTGTGAAGGACTGGCAGTTAGACTGCCTGTGGTTGGCACTGCTGTTGACACCAGTGTTGTCGATGACGACGTCTCAACTACAACACCGCTTGCTCCGTGCTCTTTCATGCGCTGCATTCGCTTCTCTTCCAGTTCCTTCTGAATTTTGTAGATCTTTTCCGCAAGCAAGTGGTAGTATTCCTCCTATCACGAGTTAAACCACAGACAGCATACAACAGCTGCAAAGTGAACAAATGTCGCCCAAATTTTAGTACGTGCATCAAAAATATTTCACACACTCACAGACTTTGACTACATATGAAATGTTACCAATAATTAATATTCATGCACTTTAACAGACTGCTCACAATAGCATACTTCCTTGCAGTAATTAACAACTTACCCCTTGGCGACAAGTGGCTCACAATTAGCCCAGGCAACTTACATGTAGAGTGCATAGGATAATAGAGGTGCTATTCACTCGTAAGTTTTAGTACAAGCTACATAAACATAAATGGTAATTTTACCTGCATGAGTAAGTATATCAAATCACATTATGATGATCATTATTTAGAAACTGGGAGAACGTAGCCGCAGCTACATAACTTACTCGACTTGCGGCCGTGTCGTACATGTCACCTTCGACCTTACGAGCGTACTGAACTAGATGATTCATGCGCCAATCTCGCAGCGTCGATGGGTCGGGGTTTGTGGGAAATATTGCTTGAACTCTGCATGCAACAATACAGACATAAACTCAGCTTGAAAACAAACTGGCTGGCTCAGATATTATGCCAATGCCACATGTCACGCTTCTTCACATCATCACATGTTATCAGCTGTTTCAGAAACAGTCCTCGCAACAATAACAACAAGAAGCTCAGCTGTCGCAGAGAGACTGTGCGAAATTTCGTCGCATTTGAGTATTTCGCCAAGTTACTCAAGGTCACTAAGGGTCACTCGAATGACACCTTTGAGTAGGACGTGTGTAAGTCGCTATTAGTATTCCATTGAAACTATGTATGTATCTCATACCGTTTCTAAGATATTCAGCATCGAATAATGATGTGACAGTGAAATAGAGGGTAGAGGTCGCTGAAGGTAGTTTAAAATGGCGCCATTGGACACACCATATACGACTTTCTAACTGGTCGGCCATTGTAAGTATAGCTCTATCTTGTACCACTTTTGAGTTACTCGACGTTAAATATTGTGACCTTGAGATCTGGGTTAAGGGTCACTCAAGGTCATTGAAAATGTTACCATTCGAAAGCTTGGGTAAGGTTTCCTATTCGCATTCCATACTAACTATGGCCGTATCTTGTATCGTTTCTGAGATATAACAAGACATTGGTCAAAAATCATGATTTTTTTTCATACCCCCATGCATTCGATGCCCCCGTTAGGGGGGTCCCATCGGAATATTGCTATTACATTTGAAATGGAAAAACTAGAATGGTGTGCCTACCTGATGGTAAAATATTTTGAGGATATGTTCAGCAGTGTCAACACTCAACACAATACCAGCAAGTGATGTATAGACTGACAAACATCTGGCGACAGCATAGTCCGCACTATGCGTACACATCGCACGGTTAAAACAAGAAGCTCAGCTGTCGCACAGAGACCGCGCAACACTTCGTGTCATTGAATATTTCTCGTGTCATTGAATATTTCGCTAAGTCACTCAAGGTCATTGGAAAATTACACTGTTGAGTAGGGGGTATGTAAGTCCATATTAGCATTCCATTGAAACTATGTCTGTATCTCATACCGTTTCTGAGATATTCAGCGTTAACGAATGGTGTGACCTTGAAAACGAGGGTAGGGGTCGTTCAAGATCACTGAAAATGGTGCCATTCGATAGATCATGTACGACTTTTTGGTCGGCCATAAGTATGATTCAATCTCGTACCATATTCGAGTTATTTGACGTTGATTAATACTGTGACCTTAAAATCTGGGTTAAAGGTCACTCAAGATCATTCAAACTGGTACCATTCGAAAGCTTGGATGCAGTTTCCTATTCGCCTTCCATTGTAACTATGGCTCTGTATTGCATCATTTCCGAGATAAAGCGAGATATTGGTTGAAAATCGTGATTTTTTAATATCCCCATGCATTCCACAATCCCGTTATGGGGGTCCCCATCGGAATACTGCCGTCCCGTTTGGTGTGAAACTAGAATGGTGGGGCTACCCAATGGTGAGAAAACTTTGAGGATATGTGTAACCGTTTAAACAGAATATCGGCGTGTGATAGACTGACAGACATCTTGCCATGGCATAGTACGAGCTATGCATATGCGTCGCGCGGTAATTATACTGTGTCCTCCAGGGGGACACAAAATGCATGCTGCAGCACCAAAATATCATAAAATGTGTTATTATCTCATAATGTTAAGGAAAATGGAAAAGTAATCTTGGATTCACATCCGGAATAAGATCAACAATAAAATGTAATCACTTCTAGAGGGTCATTTTACCCAAGCCTACCAAGCAGACAGACACACACAGGCATACAGTGATCATAATATGTGCTCCGCCAGAAGTGCGCAGTTAATGAACAGTAAAATAACTGAGAATGCACTAAGCAAAACCAAAATCAGTTTAAACTACTCGCAAAAACTGGATTAGTAAATGGCTCAGGTCAATTTTTTCTCATAAACACTAAGGCCCAAATTAGTAACTAAACTATAAAAGCTATTCGACTCCGACTCCAGGCCTACAAAAGCTAACTTTGGCCTCCAATGACCTTGACTATTGACCTTCAGAACCCCGATTGTTTCATGCCCTTGCCCTATGGACCACTTGTGCCAATTTGCATCAAAAGTGGTCGACTCGTTTTCAAAACATCACGTTCACGAGACTGATAAGACCAATAAACGGATGGATGGACAGGTCGAGAACAGCCTCCTGCCAGTCTAGACTACTGCAGTGATAATACATGTAAAGTTTAGTTTGCTAAAATTGAGTAAAAAAATTCATACGATACAGACGCAACAAGAAATGTGGCCGCCGAGTTCGGCCAACACGATATGCCACTGCCCGCATCTAATGACACAGGTGCGGGCATACCAGTGGCATCCAGTAAGTTCGCATTCGGAAGATACGCCGCAAGATGTGTCAGCATTAATGGGCTGCTGACCATGACCTCGACTTTGAAACTGGTATGCAAGTCGCATCTAAAGTGGGGAACCTTCATTCCGAATTTGGGCATGCAATGCCTTTGGGTTCGCAAATTATTCACTACATATGCGATGGATGGACGGACAGACAGACGTAAGCAACGCTTACTGCCCCTTCCCTACCGGAGGGGGCATAGTAATGTGTTAACAGATATTAAATACTAGCAAAAAAACAGTGTTACTTTCTACTGCCTACAAAAACAAAAAACTTTACTATGTTAGCAGCACAAATCACTCACAGTTTATGGACAAGGTGATTTCTCAGGTCCTGCCCAACGCTTTGATGCCAATCTTTGGTTGGCTTTCCCACAGCTTCGGTGGAAGATGCTGACAGAGACCCGGAATCGGAGGATGCTGGCAGTCCATTGCACCGTGAAACAACGGTGGACGAGACAGCACAACTAACACTGGACATGCCAGACGTTGACGACGGCTCAATGCCGAGTGTCTTATACATCTTCAGAAGCGACAGAGCATCGTTCTGTACAGTTGTGGCTGCTGTTGACGCTGCTGATGGTGACAGAGTTACGGCGGTTGTGGCGGCCGTGGACATCGGTCGACGATTAGATGCGTTCTTGAGCGGCGAGCACACAGGACAGTCGGCACGCACGCAGTTCTTCCAGTGCGCGATAATTTGTCGCAAAAGAGAACAGTGTTGCACTGAAGACAGACACAGCAACTGGGTGATATGTCAGTTCCACGACACACACGCACGCACACAACAATATCAGCTTTATTGCCATTTTTCAGGTTCATCTAGGTCAGATGGTGGTCCAAAGATCTCCAAGACAAGGAGCTCTGCTGTTGCAGGGAGACCGCATGATACTTCGTGTATGTCTGTAATTAACTGCAACAGTACAATACCTCGAGCGAAGTCTTTTATTCCCTACTGGTTAACACCGGTACTTCGACTTCAGATTTATCAATTTGTACAACAACATTCTGTTCTCTTCAATGCACCTGTTGACTGATAAAACAAAGTCGAAGCTTGCCATCATGAACAGGATTCACTCATGTGTGGCATTTCGTCGTGACTGTCTGCCGCTATAAAAATAGGACGATCACGGCGCTATAAATTTACTCCACGGTCTAAACAATTGATGACACTTGATGCTCCACTAGTCATCGATCTCAAAGCCAGATACTTGTCAAAAATCATGATTTTTGCCCCAGTTAGGGGGCTCCCGTTGGACTATTGCGATTGCCATGACGTTTGGTATGGAAAAATGTGAATGGTGGGGTCTATCAGACAGTGAAAGAAAACAACAATGTGTTTACTCGTTTTGAAGAAATTTTGACATTATGACAGATGACATGAATTGTATCAAGACAGTCCATATTATATTCCAACAGCTTCAGTATTATATCATTCGTCCAATTAACCTCTTACTCTCAGCATCCACTCCACTGCTGTGCTGGCATATGGCATACGGTTATAATAAACACACATATAAACGTTTATATCTACTGCATGAATATCATATCCACTTGGCTTACCAGTGCAGTTCTTTCCCTCTTTGCAGATGGTCATGTGCTTGAGCACATTTTTCATATTGGCACAGTTTGGCAGCGTACAGGGTGGCGGAGGTGGCACAGAGCCCATACCATTGTTGAGCTGCTGCTGCAGCTGCTGTTCACGTCGCTGACACTTGTGAGCGTGGAGGACGAGCACAAGCTGCTGCTGTATCTGGCGGCCCTTCTCCGTCGCCGCCAGTGCCATCGGTCCCGTAGCGGGCGAGGCCGCCGAAGCTGACGACGGCGGCTGCAGTACTGCATTGATACCGGCACCGACGGCGACGTCGGCGGTCACGCCGTCGGCAGGCGCCGGCGACACCTGCAAGTACCACGCCACGCACCATAGTTAGTACAGTACTCATTAGATTACCCTGAAAATAATGCACGGTTACAGTTAATACGACGTAATGAATACCATACATTCCTTTGAACAGTAGCAGGCTCTCTGATCCAAGTGAAATTCAGTTAGGCACTGTTACATAGTAAAAGTGATGTTAGAGCCATAATATATACAAAGTTACAAACATTTGCAATGAAACTGGCTATTTCTCATTTCGAAAACTGCACTCATCTACGTCGCCACGGCTCAGACATTTTCTGTTGGAGTGGAAGGGCAAAATCTTAAATCTCATAAATGTGTGGTGGGAAAAGTCAAAATGTTTCTGTGGCAAAAGTACCGTGCTATATAAGCTGCCATTACGCAAGCAATGTGGTCGCGATTTAACGAAGACGAAGATGTACTGATCAACAGCATCCACGACTCTAGAATTTAACCCCTTAGTAGCCTACAAACGCCTACAGTAAGGAAGGACCATCATGACGCAATGTGGTAGCTTGCCGGCCGGTCAATAACAGCTACGATTTCGGGTGCCCAGAAGGTGCGCTAAGACCCTTATCTCTGAATCAAACGTGACCACAAGCGTTCAGAGGTAAGTATAAAAACTGTTATTCAATATTTCACATGTAGCATAAATGCACTTAAATCAATGCGGATAACACCGTCACCATCAGTAAAAAGGCGAGTACAATAAACAAGCAGCTCTGTTAATTAAAGGGTTAACCGGAGATGACATCAAACGACAAGCAAAGCCAATGAGCGACCATCGGCTGAACGACACGGACCACACAAGTCGCCAGCACGCCGAGCCAGCGCGTCAAGTCAGCTGCTGCAGCGGCGGATTGTCCAAATCAATACACCGCGGACCAACAAATAGACGGGCGGACAGACGGACGGTCGGTAGGGCGCCACGGGTAATGTATGCCCTCTAGCGGCCGGCGACGAAACGGCGACGATGGGGAGCAAGCTAAGCCGGACGACGGCCCACCTCATCACACCAATCAGTCAGCGCTCTGTACGTATGGCAAGCAGTCGGTCGATGCGCCCCAACAGATCAGACTCAGCAGGTTGTGCAGTCGACGACTTACTTTCCTGACACGCAGCTAAGCGGACCACCACATCCCAATAGTTAGCACCTATTTGACGTCTTTTAATTGTCCAAAACTGTACTAAAACCTATTGCAAATGCTGGTCGTCACAAATGCTAATCAAGTGGTAACTTTTCTTGCTGATGGCCACATTATGCGCTGCACTCCACCTGTTTGTCCGTCTGTCCGTCAACCCTACCTTACATGGATGCACGTGAACTCAAGAACGAACTCAGAGGCAGTTTAATTTGATGTGAGGGGGCTAAACATGCAAGGCAGTTCTGAGGTCACAAACGTCAAAGGTCACAAACCTTCAAAAACAAAATGCATTCAAATCAATTTAACACAATGGCTTCAACATCATCTAACCTGATGGAAATGCTCTCACAGCATATCACATGCTGAAAACTCACATTACTAAAGTTGAACATCACAAGTAGTTCTGCTATCGCAGAGAGGTTGTGCAATGCTTCGTGTCTGTCAGTAGTTAGCTTCAATAGCACAATATGTCGAGCACAATCTTTTATTATTTGTTACTTCTGCTTCAGCTTTACCGCTGCATACAATTAAATTATCTTTTCTTCTCTTCTTTTCATCTTGGGGTGGTAGTCATTCCTGGCTGTGATAAACAAGATTCAGTGATGTGTGGCGGTCTGTGCGGTAAACGGACGTCCACACTAACTGCCATAAACTATTGCACAGTGGACTGTCAATTGTTGATCGCACTCCACCAGTCCTGATCGGATATCCAGCTACTCATTGAAAATTGCAAATTTTGCCTACCCCACCTGCACACGTTAGGCAATTTGGGGTCGTCGGAATATTGCTATAACCTTTGATATGGAAAAGCTAGAACGGTGTGGCTATCCAATAGTGAAAATTTTTTTTAGATACGTTTGTTCGTTTTGACAGAATACACCAACGTGACGGATAGACGGACAGACGAGGAGACACCGCACAACGGCACAGGCCACTTATTCACAGCGTCATGCGGCAAAAATCATGAGGTCAACATATCACGTTCCTTCCATTTTTGCAGTAGAGAGTTCTAAAAAACAGAATATTAGGCATACAGAAGGTTCCAATAGGGTCCACATGCTCTCAAAAATTTGCAGTGCAACATTTCAAGATCAGAAGGCAAACCTAAGTACCAAAACCGACCAATTTCTTTTTCGGTTTCAGTGACAACAGTCGCACATACGGCACTTTTTCAGCTCAGTCAGCTGAAAACGTTAACAGAATATTCGACCAAAACGATAACAAATGTAATATGTAAGTGTCAATTTATATAGCTCATCGTCGCAAAAAAACGCCTCTAATGCACTCAACAAAGGCAGGGCAAAACCTGCTAGAAATACATTAGCTGAAGGAGATAGTCAAATGCTTAAAATTCTAACCACAGTGACATCGTTTAAACACTTCCACAAAAAAGAACAAAAAGAAGAAAATGTACGGTCCCAACAGCCGACATGATATGTGGCCCTCCTGGCACTTCACGATTGCGTTCATTTGTTTGGATCTCCTGACCCAGACATTTGACCGTTTCGCTTCTAATGCTTATCAGTGTTGTGTCCAATTAACAATTTAATATACTCCTTAAGTTTGAAGTTTGTGTGGCTGCCTGTAAGGTAAGGTACTGTACTGAAATTGCCATTTATATGCTATGATGACCTTTACCTTTGCAAGACCTCAACATGTAGTACGTCATGAGTTCAACATCATTCACTAAGTGAGAAGAAGATATCTGTTTACCATTTATGGCGCATTACATAACTGGGCTTAGAGGTCTGATAACCATTACCTTTCACCTTAGAATGGTAAAGTGAGTTATCGTACATTTGCCAGTCAAAACCTGTGTACCAATTCTGAACTTTCAACACGATTCTGTTCATAAGACGTTAAGTTGTCAACTCCACATCGACGTGCAGCAGAAAGTTGACCCTTTGACCTTGACCTGAGACTTTCTGTTTTTAAAATATTTATTACTTACAGCACTCCTTGTGCTCCATAGTTCTGAGTTTACATGGGCTTTTGTTTGGAACTTATGGCTCATTTCCAGTCATAGCATTATGCGACCACATGACCCTGGCCTGTGCTTACACAAGTTCTCGGTGGTAATTTTGAATCCACCACACACCACACACTCAGAATTTTGCAGGTTCAAAATTACTACCAAGTTTGAAGACAATATGACTATCATCGAGTAGCTAGTAACTCATTTTTGACAACAAATTTAGGTCATGGGGTTACACCCATGCATGGGCTTCAAACAAGACTTGGGTGGGTAAAAAATGGCAACAAACTACAGATTATCAACCAATATGTTGAATTATTGGAAATGACAGAAGATACACACAGTTGCAATTGAAAAATGACAGATCACGCATGAGCTTTCACAGTTGGTACAGGTCTACCCTCATTATTCCGCCACTCGTTAATCCGCCAAATTCGCTAATCCGCCAAAACTACACAGAACAAATTGATTCCCATTGTAAAACTACTCATTAATCCACCAATTCGTCAACCGCCAAAATGGTTTCAATACAAACCTACTGATTTACTACTCTTTAATCCGCCAAACCGTGTACACTATACAGCTATAATTACCTTCTGCTAAACTTCTGTTAAAATCCGCCATCATTGGGCGATTTCACGGCAGTTTGGTGGGCTGTTTTTGTGTTAGGGTTAGGGTTAGAATTAAAATTGTTTTGTACAAGCGTTGTATTCTACAAGATCATACAGTTCAGCGTTGCAACAGTAATTCGATGCTCTGTAGTTCATGCGGACTTAGCGTACATAAGCACAACACCATATACATACCCCGCCCCTGCAAAAGACCTGTTTTCGTTAATCCGCCGAATTCGTTAATCCGCCACGTTTTCCGAAAACGGATTATGGCGGATTAACGAGAATGGACCTGTACTAAGTTTGATGACTTGAATGACCTTAACGCACCATCCTACCATATATACAGCTTTTCTGGAACTTGCTGTGTAGAAGGAATGAAGACCGACCAGTCTATCAGTTGCAAAAAATAGCTCCATGTCGGTATAATTCAGATATATACAGATTATATGCAGGTATCTTTCACTGTTTAAAAGTTATAAAGCTCTACATTTAACTACACTCATAAAAAGAAAAAGCTAAAAACACAACGTACTTGGGCCAACGAGGGGTTTCTCTGGGGCTTAACTCAAAACAAAACGAATAAGTGCAATCTCCCTAAAAAGGTTAATCTCGGAGACTACTTCTTTGCAGCTTCGCAGCAGTCAGAAAGCACACAAGTTTTATGTGTCGAATAAACATCAACAATGCCAAAATGCAGTCTATTCAGAGACCTGTCTGCTTCAATGCAGATTAAAAGACCCAAGTAAAATAATGCTATATACAGACAAAACTGTGAACATTGGACATCAATAAACTATGGACCACCTAAGTGCAACAGAACCTCAATAGTACCATACCAACTATCAACTATAACCCTGTCATTCCCATTGAAGAAAATGCGACCTTTGTTATTATATGAATTAATGAATGCCTGTAATTGCACCAAAATGTGTATATCTAAAAATAACAGTGGCACAATGACTATAACAGTGACAAAAACCAATGAGTCTAAAACTTACCAGACTAGTTTCCAAGGCAAAAATGCTGCCGTCTTTCTCTGGTGTTGGAAGCTGGCGAGAACCGGTTTGCCGCGAAGATACAGAAGAGACCTCGGGCAACGTCACGTTAAACCTTTGGCAATTTAACGACGACATCGGCAACGACGAAGTACCAGATATTGAGCTGCTGCTCTTCACTGTAGCATCAACATCTGTCGACGGCTTATGCCCTAATGTTGACGACGGAACGTAAGAACCATTAAGCAGTTGTGAGGAGACGACTGACGCTACTGGTGCAGACGAAGAAACAGAGACATTACTGCGACTACAAACCACTGGACCACTGTTTATTGTACTGCTAACGGGAAACGTTCCAGTAGAAACAAAACTGTTCGGAATGGACATGGCAAGCCCAGGCGAAAAAGTCTGGCCAGATTCCGACGGCACTATCATGCCTGGGAACACGTTTGCTGCCGCAGAACCATGTCCAGGGTTGCCAGTTGGATTGTATCCAGACATTCCAAACTGCGCTTGCCCAGGAGGAAAAGCTGCCATTGGTGTGGCACCAGGAGGGTATGCACCACCTTGTAGCCTTTGAAACGGAGCACCATTCATCACTGCATTACGCATATCAGGACCATTCATAAGATATGACGATCCAGGGTTTACAAACTGGCGCCCGGCACCATCAAATGTCCCACCACCAGCTCTCATAACATCAGCAGGATGGCGAGATGGATACCCAACAACTGGGCCTCTTGCTGGATGCATTGGTGTACCTGGTATTTGCATATACATCGGCATCTGCCCGCCACCCGGCTGTGCCATACCAACTCTCAGTCCAGCATTAGGTCCGAACTGTCTCTGCTGCTGTGCCATAACTTGATGGCGCATGTTTTGATACCGTCCACCAACTGCCGGCAACATTGTGACAGCATTCGGTGGAGCTCGTGGCACACTGTCCGAGTTCAGCAGGTTCGATAAATTACGGTTCTTGAGAATGGTTTCAGCTGCACGGAGATCACTGCCGTTCTGAGAGGCTGAAATGGGTGGTTGTGTCAGCGGTGACGACGACGACGTGATGCTGGCAAGTTCATCTGGAAGTGCTTGGTTGACCTTTGTCAGCAACATGCTCAACTCTACAACAACAAATTTCCAGTATATCACACTGAATAAGTTAATCTACACAATATTAAACAACACGGCATGTCGGCTGTTCACACAAAGTAACACACAACAGTAGATTTCAAACAATCGTGGGCCGGCGCATTTACAGATGACACGCGTAAGCCCACGGAGGCGCAACCACAAATGTCACGGGGAAGTTTATCACCGGGAAGAATAGTTTTTCGTGGGGAGACGCGGCCGCTGTGTCTGCTAGAATAAATTTATGGAGAGTTTTTCATGGGGGAAGAAACATCTGTGACACTCTTGGTGTCAGCCAAGAGCAGCCAATTTGACAGAAAATTTACACACCCCACCTGTATTCGATGCCCCTGTTGGAGGTGACGACATCGGAATTTTGCAAAGATGTTTAGCAATGTGAAAACCAGAATGATCGGGCTACCACGTGCTGAAGAAAGTATGATATGTTAAGCCGTTTCGATACAATACCAAAACATGACATACAGACGGACAGACAGCCGGAACTGACGGACAGAATGGTTATATGAACATTGCACATAAGCATTGCTGTGCTGATGCGCAATAAAAAAGTTGACTTTGTAGACCACTCAAGCGGCACAGTATCAGTATGCCATTACTGACAGAACAACGTGGCTTTGAGTATCATCTACCCTATAATCTCAATTAAATCTACTACAGCAGCACCTGTACTAACAGAAATGTCTGTGTAATATACTTCACATCGCATTTTGTCACCTCATATTGCGCTAATTAG
>Ga0209339_1000367_pt1 | contig 16665 bp, 16 predicted proteins | sample OlaalgELextract3_FD_187376 | JGI IMG/M metagenome (GOLD analysis project Ga0209339, IMG submission 187376) | Olavius algarvensis symbiont microbial communities from Tuscany, Italy - Type A ELBA extract 3 (SPAdes) (version 2) | ecosystem: Host-associated > Annelida > Digestive system >... | reverse complement strand
GTGTTGACTTGGTTGGCATTGTTTGTCGTTGAGCACACCGAAACCATGCATTGTTAAACTTTACGTATCTTCGTTGGACACACTACGCGGCAATTTCGTGCCCTGCGACTTGATCCGTCAATTTCATGTCTCAGTGTCTTGCATTTTCATGTCCTGCTATTTGGTCCGCCATTTTCATGTCCTGCAATTTCATGCCCTGCAACTCGCTACGTCAATTTCATGTCCTGCAATTTTTTTGTCTGTCATTTTTAGCGCCCCACTACATTTACATTGGGTAACGCAACAGTCACTGTTACGCGGCTGGTAATCGTCGTGGTCGTGGCTCTGCAGTGTGTCTCAAAAAAACGCGCCAACTTTGGCAAGTAGTTTCGACAAGCATGGACTAATTTTGATAATTTTTGGGTAACAGCACCAGCACAGTTTCAAAAATGATACGCATATTCAACTTTCCTTATCTTTTCACTTTTACTTATTTTATTTGCTTTTAAACAGCTGCGATTGAAGGGACGCGAAATAACGTGTTTTCCTCAGTAGACTGTCGGTGGCTCTGAAAAGAGCCGGTTTAAGTTTAGCAGGTGTTCAAACTGATGTCCTTTTGCCTTCATGCATGCACACAACAGCTTCGACGTTTTGTGATATGCTTGCCTCTGCATCAATCGCCAAATTCTGTAGTCATCGGGTTTCCGGGTCATCCATACTGTTTGGCGAACACAGATCTCGAGAGATAAAATCCGGTGTTTCCTGCTGAAGGAACTGGACTGTTTCACGAGCATGGAGTGCAGCCAGAACGCGTCATTTCCGTCGCAGCCATTTAAAAGCAAATAAAGTAAGTAAAATGAAGAGACAAGGAAATTTGAATATCCATATCATTTTTGACATTGTGCTGGTGCTGTTTACCAAAAATTATCAAAATTTGTCTATGCTTGATAAAATTACAGTTGGCGCGGTTTTTTGGCGAAAGTTTAGAGCTCAAACGTTATTTGACCATTTTACGGTCACAGTCGACTGGATTGTGGCGCGATGATTTCATGTCTCGCTTGGAAGGACTTGCTTTGACAATGTTGGTTTGGCATTCGATCTGTAAAATTCTGCTACTGCAATCTCCAAATTTTTTCCTTGGGAGACTTTTTGGTGCACGTGCCTAACATGTGGTAACCACGTCTGCTTATAAGGAAGCCGTGAATAGGCGTAGTATGATATTTATGAGGACTTGCTACTTGGTGGAAGAACTTAGAAGGATCACTGATGGCGACAGCCAGGCATGGTGTTGCTGAGGCGTCACTACAATAAACCACACCCCTGCTCACTACCGACTTCACACCCAAGTACCTAGGTGTCTTACTGCATGCCAAGCAATGGGCACCGTTACTTCTCACAGTCGCATAGACCTCCAGAATGCAGATGGCAGAGTCCGAGGAGCAGTTGGCGGTGCGTCGGCTGGCCGGGCGTGATGAAGAGTGGTAGGCGGACACTTGCAGCGTCATAGCTCTACGCTCCATTAACCTGCTCTCTTCCGTGTCTTTGTCGCCATGGTTGACGCCTATAGACGCACTGGCCGTCCGTCAGCGTCATTCGCTTGACTTACTACGCCAGCAGAGGCTGTAGCCTTTGTGAACATTACATTGCACTCGGGCAATGACCAACATTTCCTTCTGTGATCCAGCAAACTCGATAGAACGGTACAGCTACAAAGCAGTATGATAATAATAACGGTTGGGTTGCCGGTTTTGTTCCTCTCTGCCACTCGGATTAGATCCCTCTCCAGCTTTTCTCTTAATTAATTAATTCTTAAGTCTGGTACACACCAGCGACAAAGTTGAATTCAACACGGTCGACTTTGTTGAAAGTCGACTGTTGCCGAAACTGGCAACAAATCGGCAACAAAGTCGACTCAACGTTGCCGTATACGTTCAACTTTGTTGCCGATAATACGGTCGACTTTGTTGCCGGTGTAAGTAAGTAAGTAAGTAACAAGAACGATTAAAGTGTCCAATAATGACAAAGTCACTTCACAGGCACTACAAAAGTCAAGGGAAGGAACGCCGGAAGAGATGCGTCTTCAGGCGACTGCAGAAAACTGGCAGAGATGGTGCGGACGTGACATGGCGTGGGAGATCGTTCCAGGTACGAAAGCGGCGACCGGGAAAGCTCGATCGCCAACGGTCGACAGCCGTGTACGACGGACAGACAGCGATGACGTCGACGGTCGACGCCGAACGCAGACGGGTTCTGGTCTCAAAAAGAGTCCGCCGACTGGAGAAGTTCGTCGGCCAGGTACGACGGTGCCGTTCCGTGGAGACAGTACAGACTGGCAGTACTGGCCGAGTATGCCAAAACAGCAAGCTTATACTCAATTCGCTGTGGAGCCTTCAGCCAGTGCAGTGTGTACGGGGCCAACGTGTCGAGTTTGTCGACTTTCAACAAAGTCGACTGTGTTGAATTCAACTTTGTTGCCAGTGTGTACTGGGCTTAAAACTCTCTTGGGAATATGACTACCTAGGGTAAAAATTGTTATGTTATAATAATAATGTTTCAACTGCAGTACTGTAACACTTGCATAACGAACGTACAATAAACGAGTAAAACGACTTATTTCTCGTTGTACGTTTCTTAACATAATTGTGCCAAACTGTTAAGTAAGTAAGTAAGTAAGTAAGTAAGTAAGTAAGTAAGTAAGTAAGTAAACGTAGATTTATATAGCGCATCAACAAAAAAAACGTTAACGTTGCAATTTCTCAGTTTTTGGCGACTGTCTTTTCAAACACTGCAGTGAACATTTTTTAGTATTTCTACAACACATACTGCATAAAACACAAGGACACGTCTCTGGCGTGTAGTCGCGTTGATTGCACTGCGTGTCTGGCAAGTGCTACGTGCTACAGCTTTCCCCCGGTAACTATTATCAGAGCCAGTGTTGTATACCACGATCAAATCATCTGTCACACTGCAGTTACAGAAAAACTTGTATCCTGGTGCAAAACGTTCCTGTTTCCAGTTTTGAGCACGGCTGTTGTGGCAAGTCAAAAAAACTTAACCAGTTTTGGAAATTGAACTAAATCATACTTTGTTATTCAGTTCTTGCCATTTTCTAAGAAATTCTATAGAATTTGCTGAGGTAAGAGTAATGGTGCCCCTGCAATGTCTTTGACGTGATAGTGTCACCTTAATCAGTACATTGTTACTTACTTACTTACTTACTAATGCAGGAAAGCCAATTCTGAGTGATCATAGAAAATTTCTATATGAAATAATTACGCCACTTCTGAAAAGTGCGTTTTTAATCTAGGTACGTTTTTGCACAGCCTGTAGATTATGTGATTTACGATCTGTGTGTGAAGTAGTGCAGTCTGTGCTGGATTGAATTCAGAATACTGGTAATCATAATCATAATTAAACTGGTTTATGTGTTGGCAGACTACCAGGAGCAGCCGGTGAGAATCCTACTGACAGATGTAAACGATGAGATACCAGAATTCAAGAACGTGCCACGACCTTTCCTCACGACAGTGTCTGCCAACGCGCCACCTGGAACCAGCGTCTACCAGCTCATGGCTCAGGACGCCGACGAAGGCAGTGTTGTCAGATACATTCTGGAGTCTGGTCAGTGGAGTTTTTTGGCGCATGTTAGCACGTTAACCTTTTAATGGGCACAGGTAATTATAGCGCCTCATCAAATAATCTGAAGTTGGTACACTGGCCGTTGATTGGTGGACTGTTACATTTGGTACAGCGAGGAGGGGACTGGGCGGGGTGGACGACTGTTTGCAGGTATACTGTCGTAATATTTAACCAGCAACCGAGGCCAACTCAGTCTTGCCATCCCTGAGTGGGTAGGTGCAATGAGTACTGGCAGTGGTCACGGCCATTGGTAGGGAAGAAATGGTGAGTCCTGTTACCAGGACTGCTGGCATACTGGCCTAGTTGGTTAAAGGTGTTGGCCGTGAATGAGCCAGCCATCTGGATGACGTGGGTCGTATCCTATGCTAGCTTAATTGAGCATGCCAGCTCAAATGAGAAGATGAGAAGATGAGATGAGAAGATTTTGCATAGGCAGCTTATCCTCTCTGTGGCACTTTGAGCTGGCAAGCTCAATTGAGCTAGCATAGGATACGACCCACGTCATCCAGATGGCTGACTTATTTAACGGCCAGCACCATTAACCAACTAGGCCCGTGTAAGTACGCTCTAGGTTTTTACAGTCGACTCTGATGACACAGTTAAGATTTCTGCAGCTGCTTGTTGCATGCGGCGTTATGGTAAGATTGGTTGAAAGGTGTAAATCAGTGCAATCAGTGCTTTGCACTCCTGGACAGATGCTGTAATTGCCTCGACTTCCATACTTTTATTGTCAGTAAATGAGATACGACTGGGAATGAGAGGTCATTTCCATTTGTCGATAAGCATCTTCTGACAACCTGCATGAGTGCTTACGAGTACAAGTTCTGTAAAGAGACACTATAACAAATGTAATTTACCTGTGCTGTTTACCTGTGTTGTAGTGATTGGTAAATTGTTTGCAGGTGGCGATGATCGATTCGAGATTAATTCAGAAAGTGGCATTGTGCGAACGAAAGACAGGCAGACGCAACACAATATGGAATACGAGCTGGGAGTGTCAGCACAGGATATCAGCGCTAAGACGCTGCAGAAATCTCCAACGCATTCACTCAAGATCCTCGTCGGCGAACGTGATCCGCAGTTCTTTGAGACGCAGTATGTTGCTAATGTGCCGGAAAGTGCAACCGAACGATACAAGTATGTGCTACGTGGTTCAGTTTAGCTTATAACTATTTGGTTTGACGGACAGGTATGAATTGAATAGATTCTGTGGCAGCTTTTTTCTCATTCGCAGTAAGAGATGCCTGATGCAGGCATTAAAATTATTCTTAGCCTGAATTTTTTTTTTTTTTCCGGCACTGTTTTCACAGATATGACCTGATTGCTATTAATTGCCAAACATGAAATGAAATTTCTACTTTTAGACACTGCCTATGTTGAATATAAAATGTCATGCAGCTGAACTGGTCAAAGGAGTATGTGACATTTGTGTATTATTAATGTTTTGTTTGTTGTTGTTTGTATCATTAATTGCTGCTATATTATTGGTTAATAAAGTTGCTCATTGCACGGCTGAAGACAATCTTGAACAGTATCTGTGTTGCAGCAGCACCGGACCAAAAACTTACGGTATTTTTGTGGACAGTGTAATCACCTTTATTTCTCACTTAGACCACACATGATAGTGGTGTCACAAACCGTGGATGGGCAAATGGTAGCAGGCATGTATGTATGTATTGTATGTTATTTTAATGCAGTTTTGATTTGAGTAATGTGATTGATTTGTATGTTTACAATCAAAACTGTGTGTGTTTGTGTCAACAGCGTGATTGAGATAAAGGCGTTATCTCATCAGAGATATCCACTAACGTATGAACTGACGACTGAGTCAGGCTCACAGTCCAACGAGTTTGCGATTGATCACAGCTCCGGCGTCGTGGATCTGCTGAGAATTCTCGACTATGAGAAGGATCCGCAGCAGAATCATCTCAAAGTGAAGGTCATTGAGAATGGCAGACCAGCCAGGACCAGCACAGTTAACGTGTGTATTCGTCGTTTTTAACTTTTTTCTTTGTATGCAAAATTGTAACATTTAGTTATCATATTTTAGAGTTTTTCCAATGTTTTGGTTAACTTAGACTGAAACAAATTTTTATGTGATTTTTTTGTTTTTATGACACAAGATGACCACAACCATAAGTTGTGGCTTTATCTGTTTACAAAGCTGTTCTTTGAGGGTAATTTCTTTATGTTAAAATACTATGTATTTATGTGAATATATGTATTACCAGTGTGCAGTTGCCTGTGTTCAGCTGATAGTGAACTTGGTTGATATGAACGACAATTACCCCACGTTTCCACTGTCGCAGTACATCGTTCAAGGAATTGCAGAGACAGTTGCTGTGGGGACAGATATCATTCAAGGTCTGCTGACTCTCATGTATTTGTCATATTTTTGATGCGTGTTTTCCAGGCTCTGGACATAATGCATAACAATATTTGCTGTTTTCTGTTATTTTTCCTATGATATTTGTTGTAATATTATTAGTGGAAATATTTGTGTAGTGGCAGCATATTGAAGGATAAGTGTGTATTTCATGTGTCCAGTCACAGCCACAGACTTGGATTCTGTAACAAATTCTCAGCTGACATATAGCGTGAGTGACAACAGTTTTACAGTGCAAACGCTGAACAACATCGGATACATCAAGACGGCCAAGTAAGAGACGAGTGCATTTCTCGTGGGCTGCATAAGTATAGAAATTAGCAGACTTTTACCAATGCATTTGTTGGAAACTGTAAGTGATTTTCCTATTAGGATGCAATGAAAGGAAGTCATTTTGTCCTTGTATCTTGTGCATTACATATTTTCATTTTTGTTATTATAATGGTATTATAATTTTTTGACTGTCAAGATCATAAGTCGTGAGGGCTAAAAACAGAGGTTAAAAGCAATGCCGGGATGGCTCGAGGTCTGGATCTTCATCCACAGTACTGACAGACTCGTGAAAATTTGAAAATGTTGAATAAGTACAGACAGTTGCTGAAACAAGAACGATGTCTCATGCATGTCACTGATACAGCACTGAAACAACGACCGACGTCGCCGTCAACATCATCGTCTTCATCGTCCTTATTAATAATTAGTATTATCATTATCATTATCATTACTAGTAGTAAAGTTTGATTCCGATGTTAAACTGTTGCATGGCAGACGACTGGACTATGATAGTATTGTTGATCACACGTACAACTTTACAATCATGGCGACTGACAATGGATACCCAGTGTCTCACAGCGGCTCAGCGATGGTCCGCGTCTCGGTGACAAACGTGAACGACGAGGACCCAGTGTTCATGCAGTCCGTCGAGCACATCCTCGTCAGTGAGGACGCAATGCCAAACACTGTTATTCACGTTGTGCAGGCGTATGACCCTGATGGCGATGACGTCACCTTCAGCTTTACTGGTGAGAAGTCACGCATTTGTGTGTGAACATTCATCATCATCATCGTCGTCCTCGTCGTCGTCGTCGTCGTCATCATCGTCATAAAAATTTATAGTGCACCAGTTACAAATAAATAAGAACATCAGTGCGTCGTAATGCACCAATGTTCTTATCGTAGTTGGTGCATCATAGTTATCATCGTCACCATCATCATCATCATCATCATCATCATCATCAAAATTTCACCAAGTACAAATAAATAAGAACATTGGTGCATTATGACATTAATGAGTTGCTGTGGCTTCTACTAAAAGATGTCATGTGCACAGATGTTTCACCGTTGCTACTTATCATCCTGCCTTACCATTAAATGTCGTAAATACAGTGAAGTATTTGGAATAGAAATATATAAACTGTTAGTCATAGATTTTATGCATATTCCACTAATAGATGGAGCATGTAAACCAAATACTAGTTAGTTAAGACAGACAAAAAGCTCATTATACTGTGTGGACAGTGTTATTTGTGTTATTTGGAAATGTTCTTATGCAAAAGTTTTGAAAATGTCACACTGTGCATCATTCCGTGTACACGGAACAGTTTTGGCAACAAAAGTATTGCTGTTGTGAGTCTGTGATGTTGCTTGTTTTCGTCTCCTTTCTACAGCTGGACTACTTTAAACAACCTTGATCGGACATGAAAGACAGATAGGCACGTACATGATGTGCTTTAGTTGCACGTAGTCTAGAAAAAAATTAGCTTTTTAAAGATATATGTATGTAAGAAACTGTTCTGTCAGAGTTGAATAAAGCATGTACATTCAATCCAGTGATAAAGATGTGCTTCAACCGATGCATTCAGTAGAGATCTACTTTGTCGGCTGATCAGTTGCTGTACTAAATGGTGTTGTATCAGCAGTGAATGTGTACAGGTGGTCCACTGGTGGAAGGTCCATTCAGCATTGACCCCAAGTCCGGCATCATCACGCTAGTTGGTTCTCTTGACAAGTCACACGTGTCGTATCGTCTCAATGTCACAGCGACTGACAACGGCCGCTGCTGCGGCGGAACGACGAGTCGTAGCAGTCGCGGCGTTGTCGTCATCGAGATCAAGGACGTCAACAACAATGCACCCAAGTTTCCCGACTGCTCGACTTACAAGCCCGTCGTCATGGAGAAAGAAAATGTTGGCACGTCAGTTATTCAGGCATGTGCCCGTCATTCATCATTTTGCATCAGCATATTAGCATCTCAACAGCAGCAGCAGCAGCAGCAGTCTGTCAATGCAGCAATGAGTGCACACACATGCTATCTGTAGAATGTTGAAATTCATAAGCCAGTTAGTATTATCCAGTTATTCTCAACATTATCAACAAGCATTATACGATGACGAAGGTAGATTGAGGGTGTATCGGAGGAAGAGTTGGTAGGATGATATCAAGGAGAGCATCATACGTTTTTCTTTTGTCTAAGATGATGCACAGATATGGAATATTTGGAGAGAGAACATCACACGGTCATACAGCTAACTCGTCATTATATTTTATGTGCCAAAGTTGTACAGATATGGTAAAAATGGTAACATTCACAATAGCATAACACGGCAGGCTACAAGAATAGTTGAAGCTTGTTGCGAGCTGGTTGCAATTATAAGCATACAGTGCTGCTTTCAAATAACAAATACAACGTACACATACCATTATGCAGATAGACATACACACTAATGTGCATACCCAATAAGATTTCAAAACAGGATTTCAAGTCAAACAAAACAAAACAAAAACAAAGAGTTGTCATTGGTGAAATATACCATTAGTTACAGTAACTCATGCAGATTCACCTAGACAGTGGCCAGTGGAATGTGTTATCTGTGTTATTGACAGAAAGTGATTAGTTTGTATCTGTCTGTAAGTGTGTGTGGTGAGTGTGTAAGAATTGTCGCATTGTGAATGACAGGTAAAGGCCGTTGACCTGGACACTGGTGCTAATGGCAATGTTACATATTCGTTGGTGAAATCGACCGACCAGAGCAGCGACAGGTTCGACATCGACGCAGTGTCAGGGATCATTCGGACGGCCGACGTATTTGATCGCGAAGCTCAGATTGGTGTCACTGACTACGGTGTGACGGTGAAGGCAGAGGACCAGGGCAGCCCTACGTTGGCCGGATTCTGCACTTTCAGGTCAGTTTATGAAATAAAACTGTCAGCTGCCAACAGTTTATGAGGGACACTGCGGTGCCTGCAGAAGGAAATGGCGACTTACAGACACTGATCTGTATCATTGTGGCGAGACCCAGACGATGTTCCACATTGTCGAACCCTGTCCCCTGACAAAACTGAATGGCGGCTTATCTCGGCTACACTCTGCGGATGAAGATGCTGTTTCATGGCTGACCAGTTATGGTTCATGACACACATACGAGAAGAAGAAGATGAAGTTTATGAGCCGAGAACTTATCGTCAGTTAGCACTACACTCTCTCTCTTGTGTGTGCTCTGCCTTTTCAGGCAGGTTCAGGCCTCCGATGACGCCAGTCTTCTCTATCATGAGCTGTTTTTTATATGTTCCTATTCCACGTCGTTGCTCTTCATCCAGTCTATCATCGTATCACTCTGTCTCCCACGATACTTGTTCCTTCCATTCTGCCTTCTAAGACTGTACGCAGAAGGGATTCACTTCTCAACACGTGACCTAACCAATTTTTCTGTGTTAGTTGGATGGTGTTCATCAGGCTTCTGTTTTCATCCACCATGTACAAAACCTCTTGATTGTATTGGTGAAAGACTAAAGTTTGTGCTAAATATACAACTATCACACGTGCGATAGTAACGCTAATTCGGTATACATGATGATGCTGAATTGCTGATCATCATCATCAATGTAGCATAGCTGGCAGGGGCCGTTGCGTCGCTCCAGCAGCATGGCCATGGTGGATGGCATGCCTCCGGAGTTCCACTGGTGAACTGCTTCAGTCCTGCTGAATTTGGTTTATCCATCCGTGATGCTGAAGATAGCTTGTAAAATACCCGTGACAAAGTGAAATATGATTATGCAATAAACTATCATGAATCAGCCTGTAGCATATTAGATGCCAGTTGTATTGCTGTCAAAAGCAGTGTGATTTTAGTCTGCAGACATGTTTTATGATTGTTCTGTAAGTAATTTGATCAGTCTGAAATTGTGCAGGGTAAAGATTGGTGACAAAAACGACAATCCGCCAGTGTTTAATCTGCCACATTACACTACGACTATTGAGGAAAGCAGTATGGTTGGTAAGCGTGTGAAACAGGTCTATGCCACAGACCGTGATGCTGGCGACAATGGCCGAGTTGAATATTTTCTCAAGGACGATCCTTCGGGATTCTTTGTCATCAACCAGTATTCTGGCTGGGTATCGGTTGCAAGACCAATGTCTGGGGTGAGTGCTGTTCTGTTTTTAAGAAGTTATCGAAGATTTGTGCACAATTTGTATGTTTGTATGTTTTACTGGCAAGATGGCGGCCTGAACGGTTAAGTGTAGCAAACGTCTCAGTTTTTATCAATCTCTACTGGTTTTTGTCCACACCCATTCAGCTGATACGTTTTTTTTAACATTTAAGAACCAGCTTAAAACTGAACTTTTTAAATCTTGCTACTTCTAACTGTTTTGATGCTATCGCAGCGCTCCAGATTTGCTTGCGAATTGACATGTAGGGCACATTACATATTTATTTGTGTTGTATTGTATTGTGTATTGTACTAGTTTAGCATGATCCGAATGCATCTTGCAGTCAGTGTAGCATTCTAAATGGATTCTGTGATGTGTTAAAGAAATTTGCAGGGAAGTCATGTATGCTTTTTCACATTTCTCTATATTTTACTAATGTTTGTGAAACAACATGCCTCCAGTGTTAGAAGCCTGCAGTCAGTCTTGAGTATTTTAGGTTAATTGATCTAGTTTCATTGGAACTATTTATGGCATGTTTTGAATGTGCTCGGTAGTAAGAGATGAAATTTTATCACTGTCTCATTGAGAGAGTCATCCAAGTGTTATGTCAGTGTGAAATTTGGAATGTATTATTTACAAATCACAGGAACACTTGCAGACTAGGTGTCATTCTCCAGTGATGTATTGCTTCTGTAGCTGAATTTGAGATGTTGTTTGATGGATGTAGTTCGAGCAAGTACAGTTGGAGATCGAGGCCCGAGACAAAGGAATGCCTTCAAGAAGTTCATATGTTCGTATGGACATTGACATAACGCAGACAATCAATGCCTATCCGCAGTGGGTTGCAGACTATTCACTTGTTCCTGCTCGTATTGGTGAAAACGCTCCAGTGAATACAGTTGTGCAGCGCCTACGTGCAACTTCCTCAATTCCTGACTCACTCGTCCACTACATCATTCAGCCGGGAGAGATCCCTGAACAGAATGGCCAGCCACGCAGCTTCTACTATCGTATTGATGACGTAACAAATGAGATGATTTTGCTCACTTACAGGCCACTGGACTATGAAGCTCTACCTCAGTACACTCTCACAATCAAAGCAGCCGTATGTTAACTTTCTTTTCCAGTTTAATATATGTTATTGTTTTAATTTTTGTCGTAGTACACTACCGTTAATTTGTGTGAATGTAACTTTTTGTTGGCTGTATTAAGTTGTGTGGTGCATTGTAACACTCTTCCACCTTTGGCTGCATGTATAGGTATTGGCACCGTGTGTGGGCCTAGAGGGCTGCAGAACAGGCTTGATCTGTTTTCTGTCCAGATGGCATAAAAGGCGACCCAAACTAGGCTTTAATTTCATTAGGTTTAGTTTTGTGTATGTTTGCGTCGTCGTCGTCATTTCTGGGATGCAACTCTAAGATTGCGTAGCGGCATATGTCGACATCATCCTCCACAGAGGGCGGTTCTGAGCCAAATCTGCTGCTTTGGGGAGCATAAGGTGGTGTCATTTCAGATCCTGTTGGACAGTGCTGAGCCACATGATGCGGGGACGACCTGGTTGTCTTCTCCAGTCTGATGGAGGGGAGCCTAACAGGATCCTCTTGGCATCTGCGTTGTCGTCCATGCGCAAACAGGATAAGCCGGCGTGACTGGATTATAGCTGTGAGTTTGGGTTGCTTTGTCAGCCTCCATACATCATCGTTCTGAACATATTGATACCATTTGATGCCAAGCAGCATACGCAGACACCATTGGTCAAATGCATCGACCTTACCCACGATAATTTATGTATGTTTGCAGTTTTCATTAATTGTTGTTTGGGTTTTTAAGGAGTAAATTACCGCGGGTATTTACATGTCTTCAAATATTTATTATCTATATTGTTATACTTAAGAAGAAAGGAATGATGCAGACAAATAGGCTTGCAGACATCTAACCGCAACACTTTTACGAAACTATCGCGGTTAGTTGTCTGCAAGCATACTCGTCTGCATTACTACTTTCTCCTTGAGTATAACAGTAATAAATATCTGTCTACATGTAAATACCCACGATAATTTACTCCTTGAGGCCTGTGAGTATACGTAGTGTTTGGACTCAGCGAAAGACTGATGCAAACAGTGAAACGACCCACTTTACGTTTGCAGAACCGTGCGACCAACTCACTTCACAATGACACTCGGCTGACCATAGACTTAATTGACGAGAACGACGAAATTCCACAGTTCGTTGGCCTTGATGAGAATGGCCGTTATCCTGGAAGTGTTGCTGAGAACCTTCCTGCTGGTGCTGAGGTCATCACTGTTACGGCAACCGACAAGGATGAGTTTCCTGACTTTAAGAAGGTCGTAACGTAACACTGTTTATATGCAGTATGAATAGTATTTACTCGCGAGCTCTTTGAATAAAAAAATGGTGCATACTTTTCTGTCTCATTGCATCTTTGACTACTATATGCAGTTCCATATTTACAGAGTGTAACATTATCCTTTTAATTTTTTTAATTTTATCAAGTACATACGTTATCAGTATATGTAGCAGTTTCCAATAGTGAGTACTAAGTGGCAACCAGAATCTGTGGTTTGATTACTTCGGTAGAAATGTTCGGCATATTGTCTGAAATTCATTATATTGCAAATAATAATTACAGTGAACAATAAGAAAATTTTTGTACAAATTTAATGAAATGGTGAATATTAATTGTCACACTCTAGTGACAGTTGTTCTCTGTGATGTTACAAATCTGTACGACGTTGACCGATCTGAAGTGAATCAAATAGAAATATGTATTAAATTTGTATATGATGACATGATAAGCGCTAGGTAATTACATCCATTGCATACGGTTAATGTTGTTGGTAGATTTCATATCGGATCAAAGAGGTCGGTGTCGACTATCAGAAGTTCAGTATTGATCGTAACACTGGCATTATATGCACGACAGCATCGTTTGACCGTGAGATGAAAAATGAATATTATGTGACGGTAGTAGCAGAGGACGGAGCACCATCTGATCGACCAAACCACCATCCACCAGGCACTCCTAATCAGGGTTAGTTTGCATTTTTGCAAGGCTTTCCATTTATTTTAAACTTACGATTTAAGATGAAAATGTATTGGAACGCTTGTTATCATTATCATGTTTATCATGTCACATATTTGTGCCAAACCAGCAGAACATAAACACATTAAAAGCACAAGTCATGCAAACACACGTCACATAACGCAGAATATCTACAGTTAAATACAACTGAATTAATTAAAATAGGGACAGATTACCATTCATAGGTGACAGATCCATGAAATTGCTTCCACATTTGTGGTTTTTGTTATTAAAATAATCTTTGAACAGAGTTTCTCATTTGGTGGTACATCATTTTAGAAGTGTTTGAGTACTGTTGTGTTACTGAGACTTCAGATTGCTAATCAATACCTTTATTTTGATGGACATACCTTGTCTATCATTTGTCGTTTCTAGAGTGATTTCAGTTTGATAAAAAGATGTTTTACTGTGTTACTACGTTGTTGATTAATTACTTTGATTGATACGGTGACTGCGACAGGTGAAGCTGAGGTGCAGATCCGTATCACGGACATGAATGACAATGTGCCGTACTTCAAAGATCGCATTTACACTGCTCGTGTGCCTGAAAACACTGATGCTGGCACGGTCGTCATTAGTGTGACTGCGGAGGACAAGGATGAAGGCAAGATGTTCTCAACCTGTTGTTTGTACACCGTTCAGTGACTGACGCTGTTGTTTGTAACTTCTTACGTTGCCAGCAAGCTTCTGTTGCTGCTCAGAATGTAATTAGTTTCGTCTTGTAATGTTTGTCTTGTTTCTCAGGCATGGCTGTTATCATTAGCCATTGGGTTGAATGGCTACCAAACTAGCAACTGCTGTATGCATTAGTGGCATACATAACTTAATGACAGGTAGTCTGTAGTTCTTTAATGCTATACAGTCCATCAGATGAGACAAGATTAAACTAACAAAGGGGTTAAATAGTATCATGTAGTATTGGGGATGGACAAATATCCAGTCTGCCTGTTCGAAACCGGCCGGATTTCTACTATCTGTCAAAATTCAACTCCAGCTTGGCAGCGTGTCTGAAGGTGGATCGACAGTTGTTGATTTTTGGCGTGTATTAATCATTGAGCAATAATTAAACAACTGCAGGTCTTATCGGCAGGCTAGGTGCCTGCTGATCCTGCAGCCATTGAAAACTGTCTGCAGTTTTGCTCTGATAGGCCATGATCTACACTAAACTCACCTGTGTAACTGCAGTTTGGATGGCCAAGTAGCCTGGAGTTGTTGATGATTAACCGCGGTTGTGCTTCAGTGAACAGATTGTGCTTTTCTTTTGGAAAAAAATCTCGTATGTCAAATATCTGGACTGGACCGGATTTTAGATGCTAGCCATTTGAATCTAGAATACGAAGAAAATCAATATGGTGCAATATACACCGTGGTCCATAAAAAACAGGACATTACATAATCGGTGATAACTTTGTCAAATGTTAACCAATTTTTACAATTTTTGCACCGTTTGAAAGAGAATTAAATTTTCAACAAAACCCATGTAATGTTTCCCACCTAATCTTTTAACTTGTCCAAGATAGTGTTGGACCAGTGTTAAGGTTAGATGGGAACTATTACATGGGTTTTGTTGAAAATTTAATTATAATTTAATTCTCTTTCAAACGGTGCAAAAATTATACAAATCGGTTAACATTTGACAAAGTTATCACTGATTATATAATGTCCTGTTTTTTATGGACCACGGTGTATATTTAAAACTGTTGTATTCTTAAGCCAGTTATCTGTTGTGTTGCATGCATTGATGCTGCTGTTAAGTGTAATAATTTAATGTTGTTTTATTTCTGCAGAAAACCGTCTGACATATTCCATTACAAGTGGTAATGTAGGCAATGCGTTTGAGGTTGCTCCTGACGTCGGCGAAATTAAAGTTCGTGGACATTTGGACTATGAAAATGGACCCCGAGTATGTTCTGCTGTGGAACATTTTTGTATCTTTTGATGACTTAACTGTGACATAACTACTGTCGTATCTGTTGATATTTGTCACTGTTATTTGTGCTATAACTAGTGGTTTTATTGGCATAGGTGTTTTGCTGCATGAAAGTATATCTGTGTAATATATACTATGGCAACCTGTTGTCACCTATTTAATGTTATCTTTTGCCGTATCCAGGCCTATGATTCATGTTCTTATGTCAGGACGCAAGAATTCATTAAAACATATGTTTTTATTGCATTTGTATCATACATCAGCCCGATAACAAATGTTTTTAATAGTAATATGTTGATTTTTATTGTAAATATGTTTTTATCTATTGCAGATTTTATACATTTTGTTGTGCTTTTCTTTGTGCAGGAATATTGCATCGTCTTGTAGAATCTTGGTTACAATAACCAATACATTTGATGCTGATAATACCTCTGTTGTGTTTATGTTACACATATTTTTATTGTTGGTGTTATAAATCATTGTAATTGCAGTACAGTACATCGACATTTTTCAGTATGTTTTTCATTGTGCAGGAATATCGACTTATGTATCGCGTGTTTGATGACAAGTTTGCCAACTCGACGACAGTGATAATCCAGGTTCTTGACGTCAACGACAATGCACCAAAATTTGACAATGCCATCTACAATGTCACTGATGTGCAAGAGGAAGAGGAGGGCATCTCTAAAAACAACCACAAATATCTTTTAACGGTACATTTCTGTTGTGTTTATTGAACTGTTCAACATGTTGAACATGACGTATGAATTATCTCGTACATTCTTTGACAGGTTGAGGCATGACATACGAGAAATAACTCATACCTTACTAGACTGGTACTACACCTGGGACAACTATACTTTTACAGAGATTTCTATCTCTACTGTAGTCGCCCCATTCAACATCAATATTATTGTATTGTAATTGTCTACTACTGTTTTATCTTATGGTGTTGGATGAATATTAAAGTTGAAGTTGAAGTTGACACTGACAACCTTCATGCTGGCAATCAATAATGTCGCATCTCGCTTACTATAATAATATTCCTGCTGCCTGTTGGTAATAAATGGCTGCACGGTAAAAGTGTTAATAGGATTAATATTCACTTAATATGTAGAATGGTTGGAGGACCTCTCACTATAGAATTGATAAAACTGGAGTGTGCACATATTGATGTGCTATGCCTACAGTCCACATAG
>Ga0209339_1000364_pt1 | contig 16806 bp, 13 predicted proteins | sample OlaalgELextract3_FD_187376 | JGI IMG/M metagenome (GOLD analysis project Ga0209339, IMG submission 187376) | Olavius algarvensis symbiont microbial communities from Tuscany, Italy - Type A ELBA extract 3 (SPAdes) (version 2) | ecosystem: Host-associated > Annelida > Digestive system >... | reverse complement strand
TGCCGGGTTTCTGGGGGTAAAAATTTGAAAACAGGCTATCCCCCTAACGTTCGTAAATACGGCGACTATCATCGCCAACGGCACTGAGGGCGTCCTGTCGACTTTAGTCGCCAACGGCACTGGAACAGTGTCGACTATAGTCGCCAACGGCAGTGAAAGAGTTAATGATTACAAATGTTAAACTAATCGACCATAATTATTTTTATCGACCACAGCCACCCAAATTAATGTATGCATCTCAAAGACACATTGTAATGTATTTGATTAAAAGATAAAAACTAAATTTTTTCTTAGTTTTAATGCACTGTAGTGTACGTGTATGGCAGGATTTGTCTGTTGTCTTTAGTAACTGGCATATCATCTAGTGCCATTTGATGTGGCTTTCTATTTGCAAATTGGTTAAGTTGATAGAACGTTTTTAGAAACCAAGTCCTAGCTTTCTACAAGTGAGTAGTGAGTTGTGATTTTGTCCAATTATTGGAGATCTAGCTTTGCTGTTTGCTGTTTTACAGTGAAGACACTGGTAGTGAAAGGTCGAGCACCTGTTGATCCAGAGTGTTACACCACTAACTGTATGCATGTCTATGCCGAAGGCTCTGATATCTATGATGTTATGCTGAATCAGGTTTGCAGTCCATACTTGAGTAGTAGTCGCATAGTTAATTTTCCGGATTTTTTATTATTTATTATAAAGTTAGGTATTGATGTTTTCCATACTAGTATTACATTCTTGTGGGTGATGCCTGTTTGTGAGATGAGGATTTTTAAATTAATACTACTGATAATAATAATATACGAGGGACGTTCAGTTAGTTCCAGGACAGTAAATATTTTTCATGTAAGAAGTTACAATAAAACACCAACTTAGTACTAAGCTGCAACATATAACATGTGCTTTACTTACGTTGTGTTCCCTGGTGACGTCACTTATGACATTATTGTTTACTTGTAAAATAAACAATGGACATTGACGTACAGCAGGAGCAACACATAATTATAAAATTTCTAGTCGCAGAAGGCGTTTCAGGTGCAGAAATTCATTGTCGTCTATTGGCAGTATTCAAGAGTGAAACTTTATGACGTTCAAGAGTGAGTGGTGTGCTCGTTTTCGTAGTGGACGTCAATCAGTCGGCAGTGATGACGGTGCTGGCAAGCCACATTCTGCGGTAACGGCAGTCAACACGGCTTCTGTGTTTTGGGACTCCCAGGGCATTATTGTTGTCAACTTTGAGCCTTTGGGATATATAGTGAATGCAGTGTACACTACTCTCAGACCAGTTACGTGGCCACCCGTCCGTCGAAAGCGACCAAATTTGTTACGGAAAGGTGTCGTGCTGCACCACGGTAATGCTGCATCACACAAGGCTAGTCAGATAGTAGAGAAAGTTGCACTGATGGGACGGAAATTGCTGCCACATCCTCCGTACATCTCAGACTTAGCTCCAAGTGATTTTCAGCCGTTTGGGCTGCTGAAGCAGTCTCTGGGAGGACTTAAATTTCAGGATGAGCAGCAGCATGTCCTGAAGTTCTTCCACATCACTGACAAAGATTTCTATGCCACAGGCTTCAGGCAACTTGTGGAACGCTGGGAACGTTGTGTTAATTTGCAGAGAGATTATATTGAAAAATAATAAAACTCATTTACTGTTATTGTTTAATGTTATCTTTTTAAAAGAATTAGTCCTGGAACTTATTGAACGTCCCGTGTATATAGTTCTATCCCATCATAGGTTATAACTTCAGAGGCAGTGGTAGCACAGGTCTCGTCGTTACTGTATGATATGGGCCAGATCAAAAGATCAAAAAGGTTGAGTCTTAAGCCTGGATTTGAAGACTGTAACTGACAAGCTTTCGAGTATAGTAGGAAGTGAGTTCCAGACAGCAGGAGCTGAGTAATGGAAACCACGTCTGGCGAGGTAAGTTTTGGTGAAGGAATAACACAGTCGAGGAGTGTCCGACGACCGTAAATTCCACACACAGTTGTGTGGCTGTGTCAGTACGCTGGACTTTGAATGTGACGACCGCCATCTTATAGATGATTCTCTGATCAACCGGCAATCAGTGCAAGCTGTGCAGCAACAGCTTGACGTGGGATCGTGTTGGCATTTGGAGCATGATCCGAGCTGCGTTGTTCTGCACACATTGAAGTTTCTGGATGGTGCCGGTCGGAGCGCCATACAGGAGAGCATTTCAGTAGTTAATTTATGTCTCTGACAACTGTATATGTGATGCAAGTTCAAATATTTGCTGTCCATTCTTTGTTCTTTGGGATTTTGTCTTTTGGATTTTCGGACCCAGGCTTTGCTCCCCATGCTAAATTTTGTATGAATTGCTCTGGGGATTCGCCTCTTAGGGCCAAACTTATACCAAAAATTCGAAATTTTGATGAGCCCACATTTCTGCACCAATAACGGAGAAACTTAGCATGCAGGAACTTTGTAAAAATCACTTAATGGATATGCCCTTTAAGGGCAAATTTATACAAATTATACAAAGTTCCAAAGTGTGACAGTTTTGGAACTTGTAATCCCACAGCAGAGCACTTATAAAGTTGAAATTTGGCAAAGGAAAAAGTTAGATAGTTTTAATGGAAAAAGCATTTGACTGCATGTATTCTTCCATTATTGTATTGGATTGGAAGTATCGCTTTGATTTCAGATTGTTGTCTGATCAGATTGTTCATTTATCTTGTTGGTGTGATCTGATGAGTGTGTTCACTTGCAGACCGACGTCGGAAACAACAACAACAAATATTACATTATTCAGTTGCTGGAATCAGACACAAAGAGAGAGTTCAACGTCTGGAATCATTGGGGTCGTGTTGGGTTCAAAGGTCAAAGTTCATTACTGCCATGCCACTCTGATCTAAACAAAGCTAAACAGCTGTTCTGTCAGAAGTACGTTTATTATCGTGTGTTGTAATAGAGAAGTGAGATAGTTGTGATATATTTAGTAGTGTAGAAGCTACTTGTGCTGTGTCTTTTACACCTTTAGATTGCTCTCGCTCTTGTCTGTGTGGCTGCTGCAATCTTGCTAGTGGTAATACGGTGAGGCGTGAGTGAGCGGGGACCAGTGATTGCCAAGGGCTTCATCAAATCCAGAATTTGAATTTAAAGGAAGTGTGGGTTTGTGTCCTCGGGTTCTTCATGTTTTTTTCAGCTGCTATCCCCGGGTTATCCGTAGTGTTAGACTCTAGCAGTAGACTGGAAGGCCGAGGAGGTAAGGTTGGCAAATTGCAATGGTAAGTGCTTGTGAGAAATTTGACGACAATGAGGGTTGTATAGTGAGTTAATATTTCAGAGAGTTTTGATGCCGGCTCACCCGGGTTGTCCTCCATCAAGGGCCGCTAAACGGTTTTTGTTTGTTTGTTTGTTTTGCAGGTTTGTAGACAAGACACGTAATGACTGGTCAGCACGGCGCAACTTTGTTAAATATCCAGGCAAATATGACTTGGTTGAAATTGACTACAGTGCTCAGGTCTGTATATCAACCAAGTAACATCACATTGGGGGAGATGGTGTCAGGGCAGAGATGGGAATCGAACCGAACTAGAACCCATATCTTTCAGCAAACGAACACGAACTGTTTGACAGACCGAACCTGAACCGAACTGGTCGAACTGAACCGAACATGAACACAATGCTCAGTGAACATCGTGCAAGAATGCTGCCAGAAACGCTTGAGAAACTAATGTTTTTCACGTACAATATGTAACCTATACCTGCGATGTTTTGTCCATTAACTTTGAAAGTGCTTGTGACGTACTGGTACTTTGATTATTAAAGGCAATCGTTTTCTAGAGTTATTTACGAACGAAAATGCAATAGTAGTCAAAATCAAAAACTTAACCACTGACTGCACTGAACCGAACTAGAGATGGGAATTGAATTGAAAGGAGTTGGTGTAGGGAAGGAAGAGCTGACTAAAAATTACCTACAGATGTGGTTGTTGCATCTGAGATGGCAATCGGTAAAATTCATTTTTGAAATTGAGTACGAGCCATTTGAGTTCTGCATCATCCTGCTGCTTTTACAAAATTGATAGTCAGCTGACACCTAGTCATTATTTTTTTAGTTGCATATTACTATTATTAGTTTCAGAAGTGGCTTTCCTTACATTTATTTGTTATATATGCAACAAACAGTTGACAGTTCTGGTTTAAAGTGATGGCTTACTGTGCAGTGAAGTCAAATTTTATTGGTCTGTGTGAGTAACTGCAAGACTGAATTGTTGCATTGGTGATTGATGCTAAATGGCCGTGTGATGATGCACTTGTCTGGTAGGGCCCAGCTGAAACTGAGAAGAAAGAAAAACAGACGCCAAAGATTCCTGAGTCTAAACTGAATGAACGGTTGCAGGTGAGCCTTTGGCATTAATAAACGATGATAGCAAATACGTTGTTGCTACTTGTGACCAGGTTAATTGTTTAGCTGGTTAATTATCGTCAGTGGCATCAGTATTACATAATTACATAATTACATGACATAACATAAGATGGTTGGCTGTGATGAAATATGCTTCACTAACAGCATTTGTTGAAAGATTAATATTTTGTATTGCCTTACATTATGCCACTGTTGCTAGTAATTATGCAGTATTTATGCCTTTGGACAATTATAGTTTTAGTCTGCATCTGCCAACCTTCTGTCTGTTATTCGTTGCAACATCTGATTTGATGCTTGAGGTTTTCGCTTGGCAGCTCCTTCTGTCTGGAATAGTCTTCCCTCTAACGTCCGTTCTTGCAAAACTCACAACATTTCACAGACACCTGAACTCTCATCTTTTCCATTCCACCTTTGCCACTGCCTAGTGACCCATCTCACTGCCTCTGATTCATTTACGGCTATGGCGCTTTATAAATCTATTTACTTACTTACTTAAATTATCACATAGTGCTTATATAATCAGTGTTATCTATGCTTATCTATGCATGTGCATGCTGAACAGTAGTGTGCTGTTGATTTTTATGTGTTCTAGGAGCTGATAAAGATGATATGTGACGTTAAAGCTATGGAGAATGTCGTAATGGAAATGAAGTATGATGCAAACAGAGCACCACTGGGTTGGTCGGCTGTTCATGTGCTAATACTGAGTTCTGTCAGCAGTTATTGATAAATACGTGAGATATGTGTTCAACAATGTTCTTGAGGTCTAGCTTCGTTAATGTGAGACTTTTGAATTGCACGAACCTCATGTTTGTTTGTCATATTAGTCACGCAGTCAGGTGTGTCGGATCACGTGTGGTAAGGATTCTGATTAGCTGCTGTGAGGACTGTGGATCATATTTTACTTTGGCTTGATAGCCAGAATTGGGAACTCAGATGACAGCAAGTACTAGAGCCTGTTCGCTGTTTGTTTTGCCTTTTATGTATTGTTGTTGTTGTTGTTGTTCGTATGCCGTAGGCCGAACGACCCGTAGACATCCTGCTACCAGCAGTCGTTTTTTCTTTCCGTTGCATTTGTTCTCGCCACGTTCATGTCATTGCCTGTCTGCAACCGAACATTGTCTATCCATGCTGTTCTTTTTCTCCCAGGAAAACATTTTCCTTCTATTTCACCCTCAATTGTAGCTAGAACCACGCCATCACTTCTTTTCCAGTGGCAGTACTTAGAGAGTTTTCGATGCTTAATTTGCTCTAAGATGCCTTTTTCTTCTGGTATACCAATCTTCTCCCGAATCCATTTGTTGGTTTTCTGTTCTGTCGAACTGATTCTCAGCATCCAACGCCATTCACACATCTCGAACGCTGTGAGTAGTTTCTCATCGCAATTCAGTGCCCAGCTTTCTGACCCGTATAATGCGGTACTCCATATCAGTGTCTTTAGATCCATACCGATGTCTTTTGCTTTCCAAATCCCCTTAGCTGTAGAGTAGCATGTCTTGCAATTGTGAGCCTTGCTTGTACTGTTGCTGTCAACCGTGACCAACGACCCCAAGTATTTGAACTTGTTTACTCTTTCTGTTTCTTTGCCATCAATCAACACAATATTGGCGGGATTGATGACCATCATACAGGTTTTTGCTGAGTTTATTTCCAGTCCGAATAATAGACTAATCTTCTGCAACTCATTAACTTGGTGTTGCAATTTTTCTGGAGATGTGGCAAGCAGTGTGGTATCATCAGCATAGCGCATATGTATTGATGATCTTGTAACAGTTTATTCTCATTGGTAATGTGCCTGTTATACAGTATCTTAGGCACTCTACTGTTATATTTATTTTTTTGCATTGACAAAACTTTGACAACAGTTTATGTCTAACTGCAATGCCGAGCGACAGGCAACATATAAGTTTGGAGAGTTGTGCCTTCCAGTTGGTATGTCTCTGTGAATATGGGGACTATAGTGTTCAGCTATACTTCTCCAGAGGTTGAACAGGGAAGTGTTGTATGATCAGTAGTTGTGATAACGACATGAATGTGTGTAGGGCGGCTGACCAAGGAACAGATCAAGGCGGGTTACAGTGCTCTGCAGCGTATTGCCAGCTGTGTCGATAAAGCTGTGTTTGGTCCACAACTCACTGCGGCTTGTAACGACTTCTACACTCGCATTCCTCACTATTTCGGGTCTGATACTACCAAAGTTTGTCATCATATCCAGTTTGTTGTTGTGAGTTATAAAATCTACTTGTCGTATGGCAAACTCCTGTCCTGATAAAATGACGTATGTCTATAACCAAGTCATAATTGCCTATAAGCTCCAGCAATATGTGGACAGCTTGAACAGGGTTTTGTGTACAATGAGAGAGATATTGTATCTGTTATGCACTGACGACCTTGTTGTATGGTTTATTTTTATAGTACAAGCCAGGTGATTGACTAGTGAGACATCTCCAAAAAGACCTATCTCAGTTAGATGTTAAATGTTACTCAAAACAATCCATGCTTAACTTTATATATGACACCGCATTGTCGCAGTATAACTAATAACTAACAGCGTCGTCAGTTCCAATCCAAGTAACATTTCAAATCTTAGTTAAAATATTTGTATTTTATATGTATAAAATTGCATTTATATATGTGAAATTGTTCGTCACCAGTATGCCTTATATAGACAGTGTTATTGCAAGTGCAATTTACACATTTGTCAGGGTTATGGTAATTTTGTATGTGTATGCTCTAGTGTGAACTTAGTTTGCTCAAGCCTTGTTTGTGTGCACATCTGTATTTGTTTCACTGTAGAATGTCGCGGCCTCCAGTTATACGCACGAAGGCTGAAGTGACAGCAAAGCTAAGTTTGTTGGAGGTTTGTGTTGGAGTTGTTGTTAGTTTATATGATGGTAGTGATATTGCTGTTTGTATTTACTGTAATGACAGCACATGAAGACAAATGTCGTGCATGATCTTTTAGTGAGTTTGGCGATTAAGAAGGGTAGATTGCGATAGTTTGGACTGTAAAGATGACACTGATAGGAAGATCAAGCAATGAGTCTAATGGAATTAAACAGAGGAGACATCCGAGAGAGACAGCTGGGATGAGTGTTAAAGAGGATGTACAAAATTTTGGTCCATGTTGAGATGATGACTCGCATCCAGAACAAATGAAGAACAAAAAAAAATCACGAGGGCAACAAGCTGGAGAATGGCAGATAAAACGGTGTTTGTGTATGTATGTGCGTCAAATGATTTGATAATTACCTCCACCAAGATGGCGGTTGTGCGACAGGTGATGTTTGCCTGTCAGCATTCTGTCATTGACAACTCGTAAACACGTTTGCGGATGTCATCCAAACATGGTAGGCAAGGGATGACCCTGTAGAAGTTATTAAATTTTGGTGTTGATCAAAATCCGGATGTGGATCTTGGTTCACTTTTCAACTTCCATTAATATAAACCAGATAGGGCTTGATGCAACATATGCTAACTTGCAAGTAGGCGTCACTGTGTTTCTCCACAATACTGCAGTGGCCTTGGTGGAGGTTTGCGCTCTCTTAGCACATCTAGTTTTAGCATGTGAGCAAGGATGTTTTGAACTATTTTATGTTCTGTCATGCAGGCGCTGGGAGACATAGAAATAGCAATGCGTGTGCTGAAAGACTGCGGAGTTACCGAGAATCCAGTTGACTCACACTACAAAGCTCTCAACTGCGAATTACGATTGATGGACAGAACTGATCCGATGTTCAAGGTACTCTTAGTCACAGCCATCAGACCATCAGTGTCTGTGACTGCAATGACATTAAAGTGTTATTGTCCAGTTACTGTTTATACTCATTAGGTTGTGTGATGCAGCAGTGTAATGGTAACTCATCATGCTGAGGTCACATGTTTAACTCCCAGCCTTTTTACAACAAAGTTTCCGAATGTGTGGTGACTGCATGTTGTATCAGTGGACTGCGGAAGTTCGACAATGACCTGTCACTGTGATCTAGTGTTGCTGGGCGTCCCACAGTGGGTCCAGTACAGCTCAGTGTGGCAGTGCATCTGTGTTTTTTATACAAAGGTCCTTAGTAACAGACACCTGCGCTTCTGCCAGTTGTCGCCAGCTTTTTGTATCGCATCAATGCGTTTGCATGTTCAGCTGTTGGGCTTTTACTGTTGCTGGACCAATGGTCTGGAATGCCTTTCCTCGCGCCCTTGTAATGGTCTGGCGGAAACATGTTACGGCGCGTTAGAAATTGTCTGACACTACTACTACTACTAGATTTGATGCATAGCACCGACACTTTCGCTCAGTGTTTCAAACTTCTTTATTCACTGAAGAAGTGTAGTCAGTGCACTAAAGGCATGTCTAACGCTGATTTAACGGTCTGGACAGGTTGTTTGCACGTGTGTGCCGGCCGCTGTCATGAAGCAGTATTGTTTGTACCAAGCAAGTGGTGGTAGTGATGCTATGTTACTGGGAACGTAACTCTGGGGTTGGTAGAAACTATCCGTAGCACTGCCAGATAGGGCTGACTGCCTCAAGACCGGCATCAAATTAACTCAGTGTTCACTTAACTGAATATTTACAGTTGAGCATGGCACTAACTTTACCGTTTAGCTGCATGATGCTATGTATAAGCGCGGCCTGTGCCATCGTGCAATGTCTGTCTGTCTGTCTGTCCATCAGGTTCATATATTGTGTCAAAATAGATGAAGATACGGCCATAGTTGCTACGAAATGCAAATAGGAAACTGTACTCAAGCTTTCAAATGGTACCATTTTTCAGTCACCTTCAGTGACTTCTAACATATATATCAAGGTCACGGTATTACTCAGTGTCAAATAACTCAAAAATGGTACAAGATAGAGCTATTCTTACAATGGCAGATCAATATTCGTATATGGTCTATCGAACGGCGCCATTTTCAGTGACCTTGAGTGACCCCTAATCCACATTTCAAGGGTCACACCATTATTTGACACTGACTATCTCGGAAACGGTATGAGTTACAATAGGGACTTGCACATGCACAGGATGTCATTTTGAATGCAACTTAAAGCAACTTAACTTAGTGAAATATTCAATGACATGAAGCATTGTACGTCATTTGTGCAACAGATGAATTTCTCATCTTCATGGATAAACATGACTGTGATATATATACTTTGTGATAGTTGAGTGTTGCATCGATTTGCAGATGATTGAAGACTATCTCATGAACACCCATGCGCCAACTCACACACTGTATAAGATGAAACTGCTGGATGTGTTCGAGGTAGAACGAACTGTTGAGATGCAAAACTTTGTCGACTATGGCAACAGGTAAATGACAGTGGTCACCTTTGTGTATTATTGTTGCAGTATGTGACTTGCTTCTACTGAAACTATTTGAAGGAATACTGCATATCATTCTCAGACACTCAGTCGACAGCGTCTTCACTCAGCCGGCAGTCACCTTCTTTCTGTGCCACGTCATCGTCGAACTATTGGCCGTTGGGCCTACTCTGTTGCTGGTCCGATAGCGTGGAACTCTCTACCTGACGATTTATGTAGTCTGTCATGTTGCGATAGTTATTTTGGACGTTTCCTAAAATCCTTTTTGTTCTCCTTCTACTAGCGCACATAGCGCATTAGAGGTTTTTTTAACATTGATGTGCTATATAAATTTACATTATCTATCTATCTGTCTAAATGCTGTTGTTATCATAAATATGTCCCATTGTTTTGAGTAGTTATTACATTTTTGAGCGAATTGCGATAGAGTCTTTAGGCGTTTTCAGCATGTCAGCTCACCAGCTCCTAACTGACCTGGGCAAGAGGATTTCCCTGATACCAGGGAAGGTTGCACAGTCTGGCTACCTCTTTCACAGATGTTCGATGCTGGTACAGCACTTCAATGCCTATTGTAATAGTCTATCGTATAGCACCACGGAAGGCAACCTGGACAGACTTTAGCGCATGCAGAATCAAATTGCGCGTGTTGTACTACAGGCACCATCGACTGCTAGTGCTACGGAAATGTGCCGTCAACTTCATTGGCTGTCAATAAGACAACGGATTGTTTTTTAAACTGGCAACTGTCACGTATAAGGCATGGCTGTCTGGACTCCCGGCGTACCTACAGTGTGAAATTCACGATTACCACCCGTCTAGAACTCTACGCTCAACTTCAGCTCTTCTCCTTCAGCAACAACCAGCAAGTATGTCATTTGCAGCGAGAGCGTTTTGTGCAGCCGCTCCTACAGTCTGGAATTCTCTTGGTGTCATTTAAGAACCGGCTTAAAACTGTTTAAATCTTGCTACTCATAACTGTTTTTGGCGCCATCGCAGCGCTCCAGATTCGCTTGCAAATTGACATGTAGGGCGCGTTAGAAATTTATTTGTATGTATGTCTGTATGTATGTATGTATGCCATATTGTTACATGATTGTTTGCCAGCCACTGATTGCACAGACTGATAATCATACCCATTATATTACCTTTTTCAGTTTTTAAAAAAATCCCTCTTTCGGTCATTATAATATTTTTTTAGTAATGAACCATTGTGGCAGGATGTTGCTGTGGCATGGATCGCGGCTGACTAACATGGTCGGCATACTCAGTAGTGGACTACGAGTTGCACCTCCCGAGGCACCAGTCACAGGATACATGGTTTGTCTGTCCATTTGCCTTGTATGTCTTTGCAGTCTGTCCATCTAACTGTTTCTATGTCTTTCTGTCTGTCAGTAATAATTCCGTCTGTCTGGTGCTTCACAATGTGATTGCTGCAACTAAGTTGTGAATTATGCGTCGTCGTCATTTCTGGCATGCAACTCACGATTGCATAGCGCCATACGTCGACATCATCCTCCACAGAGGGCTGTTCTGAGCCAAATCTGCTGCTTCGGGAGCGTAAGATGGTGATGTTTCAGATCCTGTTGGATGGTGCTGAGCCATGTGATGCGGGGACGACCCAGTTGTCTTCTCCAGTCTGCCGGAGCGGAGGCTAACAGGATCCTCTTGGCATCTGCGTTGTCGTCCATGCACATAATATGCCCAAATAAGGTAAGCCGGCGCGGCTGGATTATAGCAGTGAGTTTGGGTTGCTTCGTTAGCCTCCATACATCATCATTCCGTACAAATTGGTACCACCTGATGCCAAGCAGCATATGCAGACACCACTGAATTATGCAGGTAAGTTTTAACTTCTTTTTCGTCAGCTGTACATACAAACACTGAATTTTGCTTTATTACGGGATGTAGTTGTGTTGTTTTGTTGCAGTTTGGTAAAGGAATTTATTTTGCCGACATGTCAAGTAAAAGTGCCAATTATTGCTACGCAACACGAACGAAGAATGTTGGTCTTGTGCTGCTCAGTGAGGTCGGTGTATGTGTCTATTATCAGGCACATAGCCAGGAATTTTAAAGGGGGGAGCCACAGTTTTATCCAGACACCTTTTTGGGACAAGTACACAGCCCAGACCGCTGCCACCTACCATTCCCCTAAACTCAAGCGGTGGGTCTGGATAACAGCCTGCGGGGAACTATGACGTACAAAGTTCTCCAGAAACTAAAGCTTTTTATAAATGCCGATCTTGAATGTTAAAGTGAGTTGAAGAAACTGTAAAATATATAAGGATGCTGTATACGCACAGGTTGAACGTGAAAACACCAAGTCCACTGCAACACATTTGGGACTTAATTCCTATATGTTTCTTAATTAACTAGAAGGGCACTCGGTAGAGCGCATGTACCTCCGACAAAGGTGTTCCCATGGCTCGTGGTGACTAAAACCATTTTATAGCCACGCCTATACCTATTCGTGGGATTTTCCCGACGTTATAAAATTCCATGTTGCAGCGCATACGATATCGGAGAAAGCAATCCTGTTCCGGCATCCGGACTAACATCCGGATCGGGCTCAAAAGTTAATCAGTTCGTCCATGTCCCGACATCTGTCGGCACGCAACATTTCATCCAAATCCATGCACGCATTTTTGAGTAATCTTGCTAACAGACAGACAGACAAACGCGGGCAAACACATTTACCTCCTTCTTTGTCAGAGGTAATAAGCTCAGCACGTTACAGCACAGTTCTGTGTGTTCGACTTGCAAAGCAATTAATGACATTGTTTACATCTGTTACAACAGTTGCATTTAATTTTAGTCCATTAAGCCTGTTCTCATTGCTTCGATTTCGAAGATACGTCTTCAGCAGATGACGTGCTGAGAAAGTATGTTCTGGAGTAGCTGTCGATGCAGGAGCAACGACTGCAATATTCAGCAGTGCATTAATTGTAGGGCAGACATGTTTGTCACGTTGTCCATTTACTACAATTGTTAAGGCTCCCCCCTAAATACGTCGCTGTCTATTACTGTACGATGATGTAGTGTCTGTGTGCAGGGAACAGACTGATATGTTAATGAATATGATGCGGAGTGTTGAAGAGATTTGGCTGTAGTTAACAGGTCGTGCTCAGCATCGTATAACAGTCCTTCTGGTTGAATATGCACATGAACACAATTTCTATTGCGTTAAGTTAACTTACATAAGCTACTCACAGAAACCACCGCAGAAGCAATGGCTGGTCTGCAGCCAATAGCAGCATGCCTTCATACGTCGTTAATTAAAAAGCGCACTGATGTTGTCTGTCTGTATGCAGCAAGCACGGATACATGCTTATGTGGGTTTTTCCAGGCAGGGCTTTCTAGGGTTGGGGTTAGGAGTCCCTGTAACCCAGGATATGAAAGGTTATCTCAAAAAAGGTAGAGACCGTTGGCTGCCCGATGGTGACATGTGCATGATCCTGCGATCATTTTGACTCAGTGTCAGCATGTGACAGACAGATAGACGCACGTGTCGCTTATGCCTATGTTACGCTGTAGCATAGCTCAGTGTAACAAAAATTTAATTGCTGAAGCAGACCAATGACGTTAATATACGTTACTTGATATTGTGCGTATATGTCACTTTATGTTTGGTTTATTTACATATTTCATATAAGTTGTCCACTTTGCATCCGTCAGTAACTTGACTGACAGTAATAAGATCTTTTATGCAAAGCGTATTTCCGCTAATGACATTGGATTGGCTATCAGCTGTTTATTCATTCACTTGCTTTGCTAACACATTCTGTGCCAGAGATGTGTTAACACGCCCAAAAAATGTTACCGTACGGCCAGGGACGTGTTTACACGTCCTATGTGTATAGCATCTTTAATGCACTGCATTGAAGCCTGATATCCTTAACCCACCATTGCTACGACTGACATCTAGGAAGCCGCTGTGGCTGTACTTGCAACCAGCCGATATCAAAAGTCGATGGAGGCATAACTGGAAGTCGGCTCGGGTGGTCAATTCCCACCTAGTGTGCGACCCCACAATCTGGCAACCGGGTTTTGACCTCTCTCTGCAACAGTGGTCTCTGCTGAACCGTTTTCGCATGGAACAGGGACACTGCGGTGCCTGCAGAAGGAAATGGCGACTTGTAGACACTGATCTGTGTCCTTGCGGCGAGACTCAGATAATGTCCACATTGTCGAATCCTGTCCTCTGACAAAGCTGAATGGCGGCTTATCCCAGCTGCACTCTGCAGATGAAGACGCCGTTTCCTGGCTGACCAGTTATGGTTCATGACACGCATACGAAAAGAAGAATGCACTGCAGCCCCTGCAGGAGCACTTCTGCTGGTCTATTCATTATACCCATGCTTTGTGCTGCAGCCTTTACACAATTTTAGGCCTGGCACTGAATGTATTAATAATTTCTGAAGGGTAACTTGTTTTTGTGTAAGTTGAGTTGTTACTATGGCAGGTAGTTTGATTGTTTTGGGTTGGCAGTGAAACTTGTGATTGTTGCAGGTGACTCTTGGCAAGTGCCATGAGCTGCTTGATGCCAACGCTGATGCGCACAAACTGCCGTCTGGATACCACAGCGTGAAAGGTCTTGGAAAGTTGGCCCCGAACTCAGCGCACAATCGCATCTTGTATGTTTATGTCTTTCACACTTTCTCAATTGTCGTAGCTTGACTGCATGTTACTTACATTACGTATGATCAACTGCCGCTGATGCTAATTTTCTTGTTTTGTTGTCTTTGGTTGTTAATGTGTACACAAGGCCATTATAGCATAGCCCTAATCCGTTTCCTAACCAGGTAGCATAAAAGCAACATAAACCAGGGGTAGTTTGGTTTCGTTAGGTTTAGTTGTTTAGGTTCTTATGTTGTGTTTTGTTTCTGTTAGCCTAGTTTGTCTGGACTACTTTGCCAAGTAATTGGTTAGTCAGGCCATATCCAGTGATGTCTATGTCGAGGACCAAGACCAGTTGCTTGAGGGTCCGTTAACCTTTAAACAAAGCAGTTCATATGGACTGTTTCGATGTTTTCATTATAGTTTTAGTTGCTGTTATTTTTTATTTGTTCGTCTTCATCATGATCATCTTGTCACAGCTTGCGAGCTCTCTCGCATTTTAACTAATACTCTAAACAACGTATTTTAATTTCCTATCTGAAATTAATATCGTTGACAAACTTTTACTTTTCACATGGCACAGTATAACCTTTTTGTGCTGAAAGTGCCATTAACACCAAGCAGTCAACCAACCTAATGTGAACACAGCAATACTTTCATCATTTGTGCTACTTGTCATCGTCATCATTATCATCATCATTATCGTCATCATCACTGGTAACTTCCATCACTAGAGTGTGTAGTGCCAAACGTTGTCAACAGCCTCCAGAGTGAGCAGTTCTGAGCCATATCCAGTGCATCAGTCAGAATGAGGTTGTGGGATTTCTGGTCATTACAGTCTTGAGCTGTGTGATACCAGGACGTCCTAGCAGTCTACTCCAACCCTCTGGAGGGAGCGCAAACAGAATCTTCTTAGCATCTATTCTATATTGTTGACCATTCAAGCTATTCATTCCATCCCACATCACGTCTACACAGTCACTCAGACAGCGATTCAAGACTTTCCTCTTCTCTCGTTCCTACCCAGACATCCTGATATGACTTACTTATTATTGATTATTATCATTGTTTTATTTGTGGCATTTCCCATAGACCTTGCAATAATTGACATTATTTAGGCCTCGTTAAACATGTCGATGATGGTCATGATGACGATACACGTATGTGCCCGCACTGGCATTTTATATTGCCGTGACTGTATGATCTAAGTATGATTTGTTGTGGTATGTTGTGACTGAGGTCTGACGGCACAGTTGTGCCTCTAGGCAAGCCACACGACACTGGAGTGACAAACCCGGCTGGTTACACACTCAACTACAATGAGTTTGTCGTGTACGATCCGCGACAAATCAAGATGCGATATGCCTTGCAAGTGCGTTTTGACTTCTGATGACTGCATCGACTATACGCTGCTGTGTACATCAGTGTGACTGACAATGACCAGTGGTGTGCAGCCATCAATAATATAATGGTTTTACTTGTTAAGGATACTATTTTATTTTTGTTAAGTGATTAAATTCTAATGACGTTAACATAGACAGGCGAGACCATGAGAATTAATGATTAGTGGTCTTATAGGTGACTTTCCTCTTCACTGTGGAATTCAGCTATTCATGAATTCTGTGTATCTCTCTGATTCGTGCTACAGTTAGTTACTGGATTGGGATCAGTTGAATGTGAACAGAAAGCTACACGTTAATGTAGATCACTGGTAAAGTAAGTACAGTTATTTAATGTGGATTTGTATAGCGCATCGTCGCAAAGCGTCTCTAATGCGCTGCCGCTTCCCGTAGGTCGGCGCTGATCTCCGCTGGCCAGGCCTGCAGCCAGGCATTCAGCACCACACTGTGAGACGACGGATACGGGCTGGGGTGTATCACACGATATGTCTGTTTACTCCTCCAGCTTTCACCGGGTACTCATTCCAGCTTGCCACAGATGGCGGGCTCAAGCTGAGTAGGCCTGGGTGCCTGGTTCTGCGCCGACGTGGTTTACCCGTCCACAGATGGTCACCCACCCAGGCACTAACCGGGCCTAGCGTAGAGGAACTACGTTGATCGAGTCCAATGTGTTACCACTACACTGAACCAGCAACCCACTGGCGACTTTCAATTAACAGTGAGTTACATGGAGGCCTTTGTCTACATCTGCAGTTATCAGTACGTTATGATATGTTGTAGATGTACTGTAAACACTATTGCTATTGCAGTGTAGTCTCGCGGTAAAAATGTAAACTGTTTAAACTTGGTTGACTGTGTGAGCTGCAATAACGGATGCTAATGCACACCTTTCACTTCTTTCCTGAAAAATTGTGTGAGTGAGGTCAAAGTTAATAGTTTTCAGCGTTCATAGCACTTGGTTAATGCCATTCACACACAGCTACAGCTGAGGGTCAATGGCACGTGGTGCACTGCATCTTTAAGTTTAGGCAAACGTCTAACACACTGTAATGTGTCATCCTGTTGCAACACTGGGCAAAGCCCCCCCCCCCG
>Ga0209339_1000362_pt1 | contig 16831 bp, 5 predicted proteins | sample OlaalgELextract3_FD_187376 | JGI IMG/M metagenome (GOLD analysis project Ga0209339, IMG submission 187376) | Olavius algarvensis symbiont microbial communities from Tuscany, Italy - Type A ELBA extract 3 (SPAdes) (version 2) | ecosystem: Host-associated > Annelida > Digestive system >... | reverse complement strand
CGGACTTCGTCGGGCCATCGTTCCGACGTTCAACGTCGGTGTCCGATGGAGTGATGACTTCGACGGCCGGTGATTCGCACTAGCGTCATCTGACGCGGCGACTTCAGCAACTTCAGCGTCTTCGAGTGCTTCGGTCGTCATTTGAAGAATATCCGAACTACATCCGTCCTCGTCGCTTAATCCTGTCGTGAGTATATTCGTTAGTAATACATGACTAATAATGTTTATGCAGTGGCCGAGTTAAACTTACCGTCTTCGGAGCCAAAAAAGTTTGTTTGGGATTTGAATTTGGCGGAAGCGGGTGAAATTCCGCGCAGTACCAGAAGTAAGCCTCCAGATTATCATATTTATTTAGCTTCAAATAAAGAGGCTACGCCTCTTTTAACTTCTACCCCGAAGGCAGTAGATCTAACCAACGTACCTTTACCGCATAGTTCAGGGTCCTGGGAAAACGACGATAAAAATAGCGGCGGAAAACCTGGTGTAATACAGAAACAACCTAGTTCATTCAGTGGCACTTCTCCGATACCTTATAATCCACTTGATCAGGTTGATGTTGATGCTGATAAGTATGCAATCGGAAATTTGCCACCACTTTCGTTAAACGCGCAATCGGATGTTGCCGATGAGCAGCCAGCGGTTGTATTCGATAATATTGGTGGCGATAATTTGCAAGCTTTACAACAGGGTGTTGTTGTTCAAGCACCGTTAATTCTTAATCAAGTTGTCATTGATCCGGTTGGGGTTCCCGTACAACTCCATCTGCCCAACCCAGTCGGTCCTTTACCGCCAGTCGTTGCGCTGGACGACGCTAATATCGATGACAGTTCTGACGACGAACTTAATGATACAAGTATGACTGAGAATGTTATCGCTCCCCCAAGTTTTTCGGGTAAGTCAAGTCAAGACCCGGCCGATTGGATTCGGCACTTTGTCCTATATTGTACGTTTAAGGGCTATACGGCGGCCAGGCAGAAAGCGCTTTTCAAAGTTTTATTAACAGACGGCGCAGCAGACTGGCTGGAGGGGCAGAATTTCACGGATGAAACCGATTTTGATGCCCTTAAGCAAGCGTTTGAGTCGCGCTATCAATCGCCGAGTGTGTTACGATATAAAAGCGCGAAAGAGGTCTTTACAAAGCGACAAGCGGTGTCGCAAAATGTTGATGATTACATCACGGAAATGGTAAAGGCAGGTAAAATCATCCAAATGAGTGACCAAATGTTACAGTTTGCAGTCTTGAACGGTTTGCGTCCCGAGTTGGCGACATACGTTACACAGCGTCAACCGGAAACTATGTCAGAATTGTTACAAGCGGCCCGAATCGCAGAACTCACGCTGCCTGTATCGAAAGATACAGAGTTGCATGAGAAAATAGACAGGCTTATGTCTCATTGGGACAAGGCCACTACGGCGCAGGTGACGTCCGAGAGACGTTCCCCTTCCCCGGCAGGAGCGGCGGGCTTTCAGCCACCGAAAAGGGTGACTTTCGAGGACTGGAGACGACAGCCTAACTTTCGCCCCAGGTCGGCAGTAGCGTCCAGAGGTAACTTCAGAATGAATACTCCTAATTGCCAGCCCAGGGGCGGATATGGAGGTTATAGTAGAGATGTAACGCAGCAACAATCACAACAACCACGTCCCGGTGTTTATCAACGTTATCAAACGCCCAGAGGTTTTGCTGGAAACACACCGATGCAACGCTTTCCAACAGGTAATAGAGAGACTCAACGTTGTGTTAAGTGCGGCCTACAACCGCATTCTCATCCGAATTATTGTCCAGCGATTAACGAGACGTGCTATGCGTGTGGTAAACGTGGGCATTTCTCACGTGTTTGTCGTTCAGCGTTTGCAGAACCTCAAAACGGGAATTTCTGACAACCAAACGCGCATCCCGGCAGGCGCGGCGCCAGGGGTCGAAAACCCTCTTGTCGTAGTTCTTCCGTGCAACAACCGATGTATAATAACAGTTTTATTGTCTTTAAATTAAAATTTAAGACTGTTCGCGGGTTGTTAGATAGTGGCAGCGTTGCAACAATCGTTTCTGAAAATTTTGTGAATCGGCACGGTTTAAACATTGTAACTTCCAGCCAAGATTCTGATACTTGCTTAATATCGGCCAGCGGAAAGCCGCTAGAGATCGTGGGATCGACTGATTTTATAGTCAACATCAAGGGTTTGTTAGTCCCAATATATGCTAAGGTGGCACGTTACGTAACGCACGACTTGATCCTTGGAACTGATTTCTTACGGGAAAATAGTGTCATAATTGATTATAATTTGGGTATTGTGAGTTTAAATGAAGATCTAGTAAGGGCACCGTTACAGACAGAATTTAAACAAAGGAATCTAGCTACCAATGTGGAGGCTGTTTGCTTGCCCGCGGAGAGTGAAGCTTTGATTAAAGTTAGGTGTCCCCGTTATTTTGAGGGTAAAACGGTTGTTCTAGAACCAATACCTAGCTTACAATTTAATATTTGTGCCACGGCAAGGTCATTGGGAACGTGCCAGGACGCTAAAACGGTTTGTAGAGTGTTCAATCCAAATCCCTTCACTGTTGTGCTGCGTAAAGGTATGCGATTAGCTTCTATTCATTCTAGCGATGTAATTGCTAGTTGTGCAACTTATAAATCAGTAGAACGACCCACTCAGGGTCCGCGTCGAATTTTAAATAAACAGGACGATTCAGTTCTGGAAACGTTTGCTGAGGATTATGGATTCGCAATAAATAAGGATCTGTCTGCTACAGAACGGCGTGAACTTCTACAGCTCTTATTTGATTATAAAGGTTCATTTGCTCGGTCACTAGCGGAGATGAAGGTGTATAAGGGTTACGAACACGATATTGAATTACTTTCTAACCGGCGCATTTTTAAACGTAATTATCGACTAACTCCTGAAGATGCAGCTGAGGCTGAAAGACAAATAGAAGAAATGGTCGATTTGGGGATTGTTGAAGAGACAACAGACCCACATTTTAACTCGCCCATATTCTTAGTGGATAAGAAAAATGGAGAAAAGCGTCTTATTGTTGACCTAAGGAATTTAAACTCAATAATCCGTCCTATGTTAGTTCAGCTACCAAAAGTGAACGAACTCTTGGATGATATCACTTCTAAAAAGTGTACTTATCTAAGTAGCTGTGACCTCAAGGCGGGATTCTGGCAGATAGGTATCCGGGAAGGGAGCCGCCCTTGTACTACCTTTACAGCCCCCCTATCAGGACTAAGGTACTCTTTTGCGAGATTACCATTTGGATTATCCCAAAGTCCCGCAAGTTTGACCAAAATATTGGTGAAGGTTTTCGCAGGAAAATTGGGCCAAAATATTTTCTTGTATATGGACGATATTCTCCTGGTAAATGAGACTTGGCAAGGTCATTTGGCTACTATTGAGGAGACTTTACACACCTTAGAAACGAATAATTTGTCTTGTAATCCCAGTAAGTGTAGTTTTGCCATGAATAAAGTGGAGTTCTTGGGGTTTGAAATCTCTCGAGAGGGTATTAAAATGAGTAGACGTAAGTTAGCAGCTATTCACAAATTAGCCCAACCAAAAAACCGTAAGAGTTTACAACGTCTTTTCGGATTAGTCAATTATTGGCGTCATTTTATTCCGCAGTTCTCTCAAAACACTTATAATATGCGTTTGTTATTATCTAAAGATGCGCCATTTATTTGGAGTGAAAAGTGCGATCTAGAGTTGCAGTACTTGAAAACCTGCTTAACATCGGACCCTATTTTGCAACCGCTAGACACCAGTCGCGGGTTAATTATCATGTCTGACGCTAGTGGAAAAACAGGACTAGGATACCAGATTTTACAGGTAGGAGATGATAACAAGCTTCACGCAGTAAGCTATGGTTCTCAGGCATTAACTAAAAGCCAGAGAAATTGGACAGTGAGTCAACTGGAGTTAGCCGCGATAGTTTCTGCACTTCGTGCATACGAATGCTTTGCTATTCGTAGGGATGTTACGGTAATAACAGATAACTCGCATTGTCTGGCCTTAGATAAATGGTTTCCAGTGAATGCTAGGGAGCGTAGAATGATTGCATATTTAATGCAGTTTCGTTTGAAGGTGAAATACGTTGAGGGCTGTAAAAACGCGCCTGCTGACGCGTTAAGCCGTTCGTTGGACGATATGCCCCCTGAAACTCGTCTAGAATTCGCTCCCGAATTGAATCTAAAGGATGATTTCATAATTTCCTTGGACAGCGCTAACGTAGCCGAGAAACAGGATGAGTTACAAACTGAAGAGAGGAGAGGAGGAAGAGTGAATTATACACTGAAGGCTGCCTCGCTAGCAGCTACAAATCAGTCATCGGAGGAGTCAGCATCGCATGACGGCGGTGTAAGTGATAGTGAAGGGATTTTCCTTGTTGAACAAGTTGTGACGACGGTTAATGAAGTAACAGATACGCCCAGTAACGCTAATTGTAGCGATGATGACAAACCGGATGTTGTTCTTGATTACCTTCCAACTATAGTCGCTAATGACTATATTCAAGACGATGAGTTCAAGAATATTTACGCCTATCTAACAGACGGTGATTTTACGGGTGATGATAAGGACTTTAGGCAAGTCTTGTTAGTAGCCGATCAATATTTCGTTAGAAATGATTGTCTCTATAAGATCGGCGTTCCACGCAATGTGAAGGTCAGTCGTGTTCACCCAGTTGTGGAACGTTTGTGTGTGCCAAAAATCCATCGGCATGCGCTATTAAGGTATTACCACGATGGGTTTGGCCATGCTGCTCTGGAACGTCTATTCTTATCAATGTATTCGGTGGTATATTGGAAATCGATGTATATCGATACTAAAGACTTCTGTAAAACGTGCGACACTTGTCACAAGTCTAAACGTAATTCTGCACATTCTACCAGACCATTAAACCCCCTCCCAGTAGCTAAAGGTCCTTTTAAAGTATGGAATATCGATCATAAAGATTTGTGTCGTAAGACAAATAATGGATCTGTTGCAATTTTATGTTGCATAGATGCCTTTTCAGGTTGGCCAGTTCTAGCCCCTGTTAAGAGTATGGATGCAGAGACAACAGCGAAGGTATTTTTTAAGGAAGTAATTTCGAAGTTTGGAATTCCTGAAATGGTAATTTCAGATCGTGGCGCTTCTTTTTGCAGTAAGTTTTTCTCTACGTTAATGACACTTTTGAAGATCAAACACCGAATCAGCGCTGCTAGGGCCCCGCGCAGCAACGGATTAGCTGAATCCTTAGTGAAGAGACTGTCAGATTTAATTAAAATCTATGTGAAAACGGATTCTGAAATAGAAGATTATCTTCCACTTATTGAGATGATTTTAAGAACTACCACCCATAGCAAATTAAAAATTTCCCCCCATGAAGTGTATTTTGGGTCTAGAATGAACTTAGGTGATGACTTCATCTTGGATAATTCCAATAAATTGACGACAGATCAGCATTCCTATTTGGAATGGCTTTCACTTAGACTTAAGGATATTCATAAGGCAGTTACGGAGAACTTAATAGAAAATAAACAAGAGATGAAGGATGACTATGATAAGCGTCATAACGTTAAGCAGCCGACGTTTAAGATTGGCGACAAAGTGTTGATGGAAGATAAAAGAATTAGACCTGGCTCTGACCATGTATTAACGCAGAGACCATACTGCGGACCGTATTTCATAGCGGATGTTATTGCGAGTGACGGTATAGGTGAGGCCTATAAGCTGATTCATGTCCAAACCGGACGTTCGATTAAGTCTTTAGTGAGCGGAGACAGATTAAAACGTTATGAGGTAGATGACCGTGAAAAATTGACTGAACGATTACCCGGGCTATTAGCCCCACCGTCCGAAGTTAAGCCTGTTATCGACAGGAAAGACGGTTTCGAACCTGCAGTTCGTATTACGAGACAGAGAGTAAAAAATAAACAAAGGGAATATCTTGTATTGTTTGCTGACGGCTCGAGTTGGTGGTGCGTAGATGTTACTCCTGCACTACTACAACAGTTTAGGTTAAAGCAAGCACAGAAACGAAGGAGAAGGAAGTAACAGAGTAATTATAATACTCTACATATCGAGTATCATCGAAATGAACACATTGCAGTGAGTTAGAATGAATAAATACAGACGTGCGCAGGTGCAGCCCCACACATCGTGTTTCGAGATACGATTATTTATTGTGGAGGAAGGCTATTAAGACGTCGATGTGATTTTTTTTTCACAATTAAGAGTACCTATTAGCGCACTATTATTGGTCTGTTACAGAGATTCGAGTAAGAAGAGAAGAATTGTTTGAATCCATTAAGGGTACGCATACACCTTTTTCAGTATGACTAATACCAAGTATCTTAGTCACGTGTTGGTCATAATTTACGGTGTATTGAATGTGGCGAGTTCTCAGTTCACAGATAGAGAACGATTTGTTGATCGTCACAATCTAGGTTATGTCCTGAAGAAGGAACAAGATATTAGAGTTATCACAGCGGAGGCGAAGGTTCTTTTTCATTTTCAGTTACCTCCTCTGTTTAATACAACAGTTAAGGAGATTAATTGTTATCTGATGGTCGGTGAATCAGCAGCTGATTTGTGTGAAGAAATGAAGGTCTTTATAACTGAGCTACAAGAGTTACGTCATAAGACGTTGTCACAGTTAGAACGCCATTTAAAGTGGATCTACGACATAGTCGATACGTATTCCCCGCCCTTACGCAGCAAACGTGGACTTTGGTCTGCTTTCTGGTCAACCGTAACAGGACTGGCAGAAACGTCTGATGTTAACAAACTGAAAATGCGATTGTCCGGCATTGAGTCGGGAATTGAGCACGCCGCACAAGCATGGCGCACGGGTAGCTCGCATTTTGTTGCAGCTTTACAAGTTGAGAAAAAGAGAGTTGATACTATTAATAGACTTTTACGTCTGGAAAGACAGTCTATAAGAGCTGTTCAAGAACATATAGTGCAGGTGGCTAAGACAGAACAGGCTAGATTCAATCTACTAGGAGCTATGTTGAAAGATTACATTAGTCCAATGATTTTAGAATTAAGTGACATTGAAGATTTGTACAATGCAGTGCAGATGCTTCACAATGGAAGAATTCCTTACCGTTTTGTAAGCCATGCTAAGTTGCGCGAAGGACTGCATACCTTGAATGGACAGTTACGACTGCATCATAGTGACCTGGTTGTAGCCATTGAAGATTTAAATTATTACTATAAAAGTTCTGATTTTCATGTTTTCCGCTATCGTCAGCATTTAATTATTTCATTGCACGTTCCTCTGACATTGAAATCGCTGATGCCTGCTTTAAATCTTGTTAGATTTCAATCTATTCCGATAATAAATCCTCATGAAAATGCTCATTATACGACCTTAGTTTATAATTTCAAATGGTTGGCGTATTCACAAAATCAGCCTTATTTTCTGACATTTAGAGACTTGCCACGCCTACGTAATGACTTATTCTTGGATATACGTCACTCAAACTCCAAATTGAGACAAATGAATAAAATTTCATGTTCTACAGCTATTATTAGAGGGTCACTGATAGACATTAAAAAACTTTGCAGATACTTTATTTATCCGATACCAATCCCGTCAAAAATTTACCAACTTAGTAATACGGCATTTTTATTTTCAAATATTTCAGACATTGATGTTACCTGTCATAACAAAACGGTTTCTGTCCGTCACGATACAACTCAGTTCGTTTATAATGCACATTGTGGCTGTTCATTATCTACTCGAGACCTTTATATCCCATTTACTTCACTGTCCTGTTGGTCGGACGTTAATGCATCTGTGGAAGTGAGCCATATAATGAATTTGCCTTATTTGTCAGAATTTTTACATTATGACGTAGTAAAGGAGTTAAGAGCCGATTTATTCCTAAATCGTTCTATGGAAGCGAAACTTCCTAAACTTCCCATTGCTTCTGCAGAGTTCGAACGAAATCTCAAACTAGAACAAGAGATGTCTCTAGATCTAGAGTCAGCTATTAACGATTCAAAGAGTGATAAGCAAATCTACAAATCCTTGTCGCATTATCTTTACAATCGTATGATCCAAAATCAAGCTATGGAGACTGATTTTGACGTTTTCAGTGTCTTTACGTGGATAACGGTAGTCGGATTAACAATGGGAGTTCTTGCATTTCTATGGGCTGTGGTCCTACACCTTCGTTATAAAGCGCTGTACATGATGATGTTGGCTCGTCTACCAAAATGTACGGCACTCCCTACATTGCCTTGGGAAGTGGTCTATACCAAGCCGACGACAACAGTTTCATCAAAGACATACGATTTCTATGATATCCAGCAAGAGTTGATTCATATTTTACCAGTTGATTTAACATTGTTGTTGTTGATTACGATTGTCCTAGCAGGATTTCTCGCCTTTCGTCTCATCAAGTGTTGCGGGAGAAGAAGACATTTCACATACATCTACATACAAGTGTCTGATACAGAGAAGTCGGTAAAGTGGTTACTAGCTTCGTTACCTTACCTACCAATACATTATAAGGTCGAAGCGTCAAAGTCAAGTTCTATCACATTGATACAGGGCTATCTTTACGCCACTGTATCCCTTACTGGGATGTTAAAGGTCATCTGTAAGCCCTGGAACTCAGAAGTGACGATATCACGAGAAGGACAGATGTTTGCTTGGCCCCTATTCAAGTTGCGTAAAATCCTAAGCAACAATTATTGTGTCACACTACTGATTTTTGACAACAAAAGATTGATTGATGTGGCGATGTTCAGAGGGTGGAGCCAGACGGAGGTCTTGTCCACTGCCGGGACCCTTGACAAGCCACTGATAAATCAACTATATCCAGTACTTTGATTTGATTTCAACCATGACGTCATCGCGAATGACGTCGTCGTTCAATTGGACGTGTACGTGTATAATGATAATAGGCCTTTAAGGTCCGCAAGGACGCCATGGGGAAATAACTAGGAAGATAATACTGCGGTCTTTTTTTAAATTTGGGCCCTACCCCCATTATGAACAGGTACAGTTAGCAGGCGGACTGGAAACAGTCTGAAAATCGTGCACGACGCTTGATATTTTAGGAGATCTTGCTTTTCGACACGTCGCCCACTAGTTGTCATTCTGTTCTGGCCTATATTTTCGAAGGCAGAAGACCGCATTTATAAGGGGGTGGGTTATGGATGTGTTATAACTTTGCTAGTGTTGTTGTGTTGAGAGGTGATTTGAATTGAGATTTGAGAGTGGAGAGTGAATGATGTTACGTTACACATATATTATCAGTATTATACTGAATATTATCAGTACTGAGTACTGTTATATGAACATTATACTCTATATTATACGATATTACGCTTACGCTTATATGTGTTGTGAGTGTGGCTTGTTTATTACACTATACAGTGTGGTACATATATTTATTAACTGCCACGTTGTGACAGTATTGTGCCATACGTCCTACAGTCGTCATGGAGAGAGAGACAGAGTGAATAACGTGCTGCTGAAGAGCCTTGGGGGCTTAACGTATCGTACGTATCTCTGTGCTGGTCCCGGAGAAAAATTTAAAGAATAGGCCAGCGGTATTACTGACAGCCTGAAGTAAAAGCCATTCTAATAGTCAGTACCTTTATTAATTTCAGTTAGCTTGGATCTAAACCTTTATTTTAATCGTTTGTTTTAGTTAATAAAAACTGAAAAATCGAATTTCGGCGATTATAAAACAATATATATATATATATAATCAATTTCTAGATATCTTTTTGTTGCTTACTAATAGCAGTAGGACGGACTTGTGTTTGGATTGTGTGAATTAAATTGGTAAGTTTTAGTTGGTTTTGCGATGGTTTAAATATATATATTTGGATTTCTCCTTAAGGAACCAAGTTTTGCTGGTGGTCAGAAAGATGACATTTCACAGACATCTGTCTGTTTCCATAGCAACAGGACGACGAGAGTAGTCGTCTTTGTTCTTGGGCTACTTGGCCCGTACTGCCTTAGTGGCTGTCGTCGCTGCTAATTCCCTTGTCGACAGATTGAATGCCTTTGCACGCAATAGTATACATTAAGTCCTACATGCTGGCGCCATTTTAGGCGTGGTCTGTCTGGTATCCGTGTGCGCTGGCACGCTGAGTTTCGGTCGTTCATTTCCCCTTCCCCTCCTCCCTCGTCGTTGGGTCGCGGAGATGCGAATCAGCGGCCAAATATTTACAATGTCATGTAGGCATTGTCGGATGCCTTGCTACCATGACTCAGTTAAGCGCCATGGGGGTTTTTAAGTATGAATTTGGACTAATATTCATTTCCAATGCATTCGTTGGTAAAATGTTGTCCTTCCTGCATAAGTATGTTCTTGTCTGATGGAATTATTAGCTGTCGGTTAGCCATTTCCTTCGTTATATTCTATTGAATATATAATTAACTCGTTAAGTTCGAGTTACAGTCCCGTCGGTTAAACTAGTGGTCCTACTACTAGAACAGTGCATTGTATCTGAATTATAATGAATTTTTCCAGCACTTTAATCTTGTGCTATCTAATTTGAGTATATATCGGTGTAATCGGAAGGTTCTCGATTACCTCGCACCGATTACCTCGCACCGGAGTAACGTTGCTGCGGTACCTTATGAAAGAGTCACATTACGTTATCATCAGACTCATTCTCACACAAGCTAGCATCATACTCTTCCATTTCCTTGGGACTTTGATTACGAGTCAGAGTTGAAGTTCCTTTTCATCATCATTTCCTTCCTGTTTTTATATTATCGTTGTTGAGTTCACGAGATTCACTACTAAATACTTTCAATCCGATTTATTATGTAAAGAGGCAATGATGTTTTCGTTGTCGAAATGTATTTTTAATAAGTCCTTTTAGATTCTGGGGCAGCCTCTGGGCTGACTGCTGTTTTTGTGAGTGAGTTGAGTGTCTTTAGTATTAAAATTGTCAGCAAGTTGGGTGTCTTGCAGCGGTTAGCCTTTTGTCTGCCCTGGTACCTATCTTGTACAGTTTCCCAGATGAATGTTGGTTGTAATTTTCATCATCATCCTTGACATAAATCAACTCTGGATGCATTCTCTGTCTCTTCTTATTTGTCTCATAGGATACGTCAGAATGTTTTGCATCACTCATATCAGTATTAATATTCTGATAATAATCTGTTAGGCTGCAGGTTACCAGAAACGGCTTACCAACCACAGCATAAACCGTTCTTGCAATCTCTCAGTTTGCTCGGATTTTTAACGATAACATTGGTATGTGTGTAAAATGAATCTGAGTAGTCTTATAGTTCTTAGCACTATCATCTTAATCTTCGTATCCTGAGTTCAGCGAATCTCTTACGATAAGCTGTTTACGATAGGTTGGAAATCTCAAGAATCCGTGATTTGAGTTCTATCATATAATTCTTGAGATAACATTGACAGGTTTTTTTTCAGTCTACGATTCAAATATGTATGTTTCAGCACTGGTTGACTTTCTGTAAGTAATAAGTAGGGTTAACCGTAGCTTCTGAGCTACGCATAAGGTTAATGCATCCTGTCATCATGGTCATAGACAACTACAGTCGTTCGGTGTCTGGTTGGTGCCAGGAGTAGATTTAAATCTGTAATGTAATCCTAATGCTTGGTCGTGCTCGTTCCTGCCTCAACCGCTCAACGGAGCCCCGTTGAGGAGGCCAGATCGACTGTAGCAGGCTTGCCTCTATTCGCCCATTCGGCCTCGCGACCCGTGTGGGGGAGGTGAGATCTGTAGTTTGTCGTCGGCTGGTCCTGGCTCCAACGACCCCCACGCCCCGGCGCCCCGCTGGGGGGAGACTAGATGGGTCAGGTCGACTGCGTGAGTCCTTTGTAGGAGGGGGTAAACGGTTCCCCGTCCGAGTCTGAAGTAGTGCGGTCTGTCGCGCGTTGAAATAACGATTTTGCAGGGTTCAATCTTGCATATCCATTCTTTCCAGCACCAGCTAAATACAGGTTAGGTGTGTAGCTGGGTTGTGCAGATATCCGTATACGTTCTGGAGGAGAGTTAATTTATTAGTTGTCTCTTTTTTTTCAGAATGAATACTCCTAATTTCCAGTCCAGATGTGGCGACTAAGCAGTCGTTTGTCCTTGCCTGAAAGGGCTCTGAGAAGAACGAGAGTGGCTGCTGAGAGAGCGTTGTTGCCTCGCATCATTAATATTTCTCAAACATATCTCAATCGTGTTTCATCGTCGGGTATCCATACGGTAATTCACCGACAGTGACATTAGATCACCTCTTAAAATATCTATGTTACTTACTTTCTTAATTCTATCTCATATGTCAATCATCTATTTCCATGCTAAACGCGTCACTCAGCGATTGGCAGGAAGAAAGCCCTTGAGTGAATTACACTATATAATAATGGGGACGTCGAATTTTTAGCCATTCTCCACAATGAAAAACAAATGAAAAACTGTATATAATAAATACAGACTGCGGCGGCTGCACTGGGCTCTCAAGTCTCCTTCTTCCATGCTGTCTCTATGGACCAGCTGGAACCATAAGAAGTCACAGAAGGTTTTATTTTCATATAATTTGAACGGCTATCTTAATATCTGTTTTAAAAAAGTAATACTTAATTCATTAATTAATGTTTTATGGAAGTTTAACCATGGCGGAGGCATGTTTTGTGTGAATTATTCAGAAATCGTAAATGTTTGATTAATCGCAGTGTTTCGCACACCGTGTATAAGGTCCAATAGAATAATTAAGTAGCCATTAAACCTCGGTGCCCGTCCAATGTACGGCCTCAGTCATTCGGTCGGACGTAAAACCCCGCCACGGTTTCCGGTAAGCTTGGAGGACTGCGGTTGATGGTGGTAGCCGCTGCTGTCTGCCTCGCTGGCATGAATATAAACAACGAAATTAACATATGTCCGCGGTCCTCGGCAATTCTCACTCGTTTACGACGCTAGCCGATAACAACATGCGTACTATTCTCGGTGTACGCTAGTTCAAAGGGATTGTTCCATTGTAGGCGGCGTATCAGCTTCGCCTCCAGCTTCGTCGGTCGCACGGCCGATTTTACGATATGTGCTACGCTTTCTTTTTAGTGCGTTGCGCTTCACTGAACTTCCTCGCATTGTACTTTGAATGAGTGAATGTATAATGCATAAGGATTAGATTGTTCCTTGAACCTTGAAGTTAACTGTATTAAGTTGTTGTTGATGTCCTCCGTATGTCCGCGCAGTTCGTCAAGTAAAACGATACGCTGCTATTGATGACAGCTATTCCTTGTTCCAGCATTTCAAGCAGAGTTCATCTGCTATATGAAGAATGACAACTGAAGTTGTTCAGTCGGTTATCTCTTAATTCCAGCATACTCGGTTTTAATCCCCTTATATATGGTTTTTTCGGTCGGTTTCTTATAAGTTTCAATACTTTCTTATCATATTCATACGCTTAAGGCCACGCGAAGTGATTTTTCGCGAATATACTGAGTTTTTGAACGACAATGGGTCTACGAGGCTGGACCATTAGCCTGTTCCACTAATTAACTTATTAATCATTTGAAACTGTCAAACATAGGCTTTAGGCTATATGACGTTGGGCTATGAATACTTTCGGCCATTGAATTGGGTAATGTGGTAATCAACTTTAGATGAGGCAAGACTTGACTTCGATATTATTTTATACACGATGTTTATAACTTTTTGAGATTTATTCGTTACAGAATCAAATCATAAAGTAAAATGAAACAAATTTTACAATGTAATAGATTACAATGCCATGCTTGTTATTACTTTTACAGGGTCACCGAAAAGATTATACTTATTATATTTACAACTATTTATTCACAGTATGCAGGCTTTAATGCAATATTTGCAACATTCTTGACGACGTTATTTTATACCTGGCATACTGCGATGACCTTTTATTTAGAGGTCACCTTTTTTCTCACAAATTGAACGGCTATTTCATTGAGCTTTACATTATAAAAGTTAATATTAAGTATAGATGATGACTTATTTCGACAGACAATAGAATACGGACTTTGTAGCAGCTGTCGGGAGACTTGGAAATTTATTAAACATTGTTTTATACATATATTGGAATACTTGCTATTGTTTTAATACAGTTTTATTTGCGGCATTTAAAAAGAAAGAAAAAAGGAAAGTAATAAATTTATACCGATTTATATTTAATCGCTACGAGTCTTTTTGAACTCCTTGTATTTATCGTCAATATAAACTAAAAAGTTTTTGGGCAATCAGATCATATCATGTCATATTATATTATCCATTTGTAGTTGAGTAATTAATGTATATTGTAATACAATATTTACAAATTTGATTTTTCAACTTTATATCAACTTTTGCTAAACTTCAACCTTTCCATGAGGCTTTCGAAGACAATGAAAATTGATAAACATTGAAAAGTTTTATACGTTTTTAAATTTATTTTAAGAAGTTGCATCACTATTTTTATATTATCATGAACTAATGCTATTGTTCGATGTGATTGTAATCTATAGTATCGCTTTGTCTTGAACTCAGCACATGGGACGCGTGACGTTGCTACTACGTGCAACGTGAATACAGCTCGCATGTTTGGCGACTATTCCAGCGTCCCAATAACAACGGCGGCTTTAAACAAAGCCTGAAGTCAACTAGAATTGTCAGTCATGCTGATCGAGAACGTTGCTTCGGCGACAGAAGCGTGAGGGTATGATGTTCTGGCCCATGTGCGGCAGTTTTCCGTTACATCGACATTGAATCGAGTCAAGACTGGACCGGGGGATAGCTCCGACGATGCCGGAAGTGGATCGGGTGACGACCGACGACGTGTCGCGGTATTGAGCGCGCCGCACAGTTCACCGACTGCGATACGTCGTCCCGCCTCGTCAGTCTACGGGCGCCGCGGTCACGCAATTCATCGTCCTCCAGCCGCCGCCGCCGCCGCCGCCATCGACTAACACTGACACTGACGACGGTTGATCGCGGCTGACCGACGATCAGGCGCCCCCACCCCGTGTCGGACACGCGACTGGGCTAGACGTACAGTTCCTATGCAGTGACATTTTGGACAAATGCGAGAAGGACGAATGTCCTCCTTCCTGGCCGGAGCGCATGCGTCGACGTGCAGAGTGTAGCAGGACGTCATGTCGACAACGTCTCGTCGACGGCATAACAGTGACGTTGATCACGAAAAAGACGGCCGGCAGTCTGCCAGTCGTCGTCGTCAGGGTGTCACAATCAAATGTGACGCCGTTGTGTGACGTTACGCTACCTACAACAGATGTTGTCGTAAATCTTCACTCAATAAATAAGCCGCTAACAGTTCCAATTACTCTCGTCTTCAACTTCAATATCAGTTATTGTACTGCTGCTGTGATGTTTAAAGATACTCATGTGCATGTGCATGTCTTATATCATTGTATATTTAAAACTGTTTGAACAATCCGTAACTTTTTGTAATTGTGTGACATTTTAGCCTAGAAACGTCATTTGCTATATTTAGCCGCGTTAAGAACTCAAAATTTAGTTCACCCTTGCGATTCATTTTCGTCCCCTACACTTTTTCGATAGGTTGTGTTGTTGTTTGTTGTGTTGTAGGTTACCGTTAGCCGGTTACTTGGATATCGCTGTCTCATCTGTCTGTTGAACAATATGTTGTCATTTATTGTTAATATATTTGTAATTGTTAACCGACATTAAGATAGTATGGCACTGACATTTTAATGTTATTAATTTAATTTTGTTGAAATCAAATTCTGCTTAGAATTTATGCCTTCTTATCACGTTAAGCTGTCCTTTCGCTAAAAAGGTTATTTTCAGTTAGCTGGCGCCACCTGGTGAACTCTTTTAAAACAATTTACGTAACATGCTTATATTTTGGTTTAGGGTCGACAATTCATTGAAGATTTCAATTATTAGTTCGCCTTGTACCTTGATAAGGACAATTACTATTCACGTTTGTTTTTATTTCGGAGAAATTTGTTAAGGTGACAATGTCTTTCCTTTTTTTTTAAACCAAAACAACTTGTTCTCGACCTTAATGTCGTTTTTTATATATTGGATTGGTTGAAGGGTCAGTGACTTCTAAGACGTTAAATTTCTTCATGACTGGGAAATAGATTGTTGAAAGACAGAACGAATACTGCCGTCCTCCTGTGCCTTTTGAAACAGGCCGGAAGATAATTCCATCACATCTTCAATTGTACCACTTCCCCCTGCGGTAAGTATCTGACCTTGAAAATCGGGCGTAATGCCCCCCAACAAGGTCAGAAGCCAAAGAAAAGGAAAAACAATGAATAAGAAATGTCAATGAAGACTCGGTGGTACTACGATGGAATTTAGAGCTAGCTAACGCGCCGGTATTCGTTCGGCTTTTCAAATAATCTGTTACCTATCCTATTTGGTTCAATATTTTGTTGACTATTAGGCTATTATGACGTTTAGTTAGACCATTTGACCAATCTATTATTGGGTATTTAAAATTAATTTTTACATTGTGACCTTAAAACACGAATTTTTGTTACCTACACTCAACATTGATTGAAAATTTCACTGAACCATTATTTTACTTTCTTACTTCATAAACGCAGTGCCTCAAACAATCAACTGTTAGATACTATTGTGCCGTTATGATTTACAATTTCATTGTTATTTCGTTTCAGATTTGACAATGTTATCTGACAGATGATATTTATGGACAGGATGTTTCAATATCTTAGTTATTTATTGTCATTTGAACTCTTGGTCAATCCTGTTCCTATCTATCTTCTGTTTTATTTCTAATGTGTAATTGTTATTGTGTTATTACATTGTATTTAGTGTAATATCTCCAAATTTAGTCCATTTCCCTTAAATTGGGGGGGGGTCACTTTTAGGGAAATGGACTAAATTT
>Ga0209339_1000361_pt1 | contig 16858 bp, 12 predicted proteins | sample OlaalgELextract3_FD_187376 | JGI IMG/M metagenome (GOLD analysis project Ga0209339, IMG submission 187376) | Olavius algarvensis symbiont microbial communities from Tuscany, Italy - Type A ELBA extract 3 (SPAdes) (version 2) | ecosystem: Host-associated > Annelida > Digestive system >... | reverse complement strand
TAACCTGAAGCACAGCAGATTGCTGCTTTAACCAATTTTTCAAAGAACATTGACCAAATTTAAAATGTTGGACCTACAATTTTGTAATTTATTCTGATCAATTTTAAGTTTATGCGCAGGCTCTATATTCAAAATTGGCCGACACAATCCCAATTAAGGCGCATCGTTTGAGAGATTCTTTTTCAATGTCAGGATATTTTTGTCGTCGCATCTTTGATAACAGATTTCATCCATCAGTTTTCGCATAATGTGAATACCCAGTCCGCCGATTTTGCAATTCTCGACCGAACAGGCGACATCCGGCGTTTCAAAGTCTATCGGGTTGAATGGAATACCGTCATCCTCTATACACAGGCAGAGTTCTTCATTTTGCGGGGTAATGGTCACCCTGATGACATGCTCTTCTTCATCTTTAAATCCATAGGAGATTATGTTGGTGAACAACTCGTCCAGGGCCAGGTTGATCTCAAAAATCAGTTTTTTTGACAGCCCGATTCTTTGACCGAACTCTTCCAGGTTCTCACATAGATTGTCTAATTCGGACAGGCTGCTTTTGAGCTCAAATGAAAACTCTTCGTTCGCCATAAAACGACCACCTTTCGAGGAATCCGGATTTGGCGCCCGGGTCCCATCGTCCCAAAACACCTCATGCTGATTCGGGCATGTTGTTATGACCTATACCCTGTCCGAGAATCCCGGAAATAATTATTGATCTATCTCCGGCGGAAATATTGAAGATTAGTGGTATCGCTTCGTTTTATCTTTCCTATTTGATTCGATCTATCAACCCAGTCATTTGATATTGAGGCTTTCGATGGCTGAATTGACTAATTATTCAATATTTTCAGGTCATATAAGGGTGACCCCCAAGCGGGGGACGCAATTGCCGCATTGATCCCCCAAATCTGTCAGGAATCGTTTTTCCCAGGTATCAATACTCTGGGCCACGGCTTTGCAGATTTTCACCATTAATTCCGGAAACTGCTCCATGGTTTTAGCAAATTTCTCCCGACTTAATACAAGGCAGGTCGTATCCGCAACTGATTTAAGTGAGAATAGCCGACCGGTTTCGCCCAACAAGGTCAACCCCCCCAAAAACTCGCCGGCCTCACAGTCGCGAACTTCAGCGGTGTCTCCGTTGTCTTTTCGCTCCAGCCTGGCCTTGCCCTTGACTACATAAATCGCCAGGCCGTCATCTTCGTTCTGGCGAAAAATGTACTCTCCTTGCTTAAATTTTTCTCTCGTACAAAGATAAGCGAAAATCTTCAGGGTTTCAAGGGGAAGTCCGGAGAAAAAATAGATTTGCCGCAATATCTCCAGGTTTTCCTGGAATTCACTGGAGGGTGTTGATTTATTTGTTTCCGACAAGCTCATACAACATTCCTTTCCGGGCCATCAACTCATCATAGGTGCCCATTTCAAGAATTTTGCCGGCTTTCATGACCGCCACTTTATCATAGTTTTTGATTGTATCCAGCCGGTGAACAACCGACACCACCGTGCTTTTTTTCTTCCAGCGGGTTTCCAGCAGATTCTGGATCCGCGTCTGAGCCTTGTTGTCCAGGGCCGACGTCGCCTCATCCATGATGAGAATGCGCGGCGCTTTTAGAAAAATACGGGCGATCGCCAATTTTTGCTGCTGCCCGCCGGACAGTTTATCACCTTTGGTGCCGACCTGATACTGCATGCCGATTTCGATGATGGTTTCCAGCAGATCTTCCTCAATCAGAAGCTGGATGATGCTCTGATTGATAATTTCCTGAGCCTGGAGACTGGAAGTCTTGGTTTTGCCGAAAAATATATTGTTCAAAATGGTCTGGGAATAGATGTATTCCGACATTTGATAAAAAGTAAACGCCCCCGGATTATCCTCGGCAATTTTTTCACGGAACAGGGCGCGTCCCTCCAGAATCAACATTTCCAGGATTTCTGGCAAGGCGGCCATTTTATGGATACCCGGGGTAAAGCGCAGCGCCAATTCCAGGAGTTGGTCGCGATCTTGCGCTTCCAGTTCATGCAGACGTTTTTTTCGCAAATGTTCTTCCAGAACCTTGAAGTCCTCCAACTCATCGGCGTTGATCGGACTTTGTTCGAAAAACACGGCATCCGGCGGCAGATTGCCCAAAATGTCCACTGTTTGCCGGCAGAGGTTGGCACCCAGGCTGAGCAGCGGCCGGGTCAAATCCGCCGTGTCCAGGAAATCTATGAAATATTTGCTTTTGGCCAGATTTTGATTGTCAAACTCGCTTTTGTTGGAGGCACCGAAAGTCAAGTTTTCCGAGACGCTGGAATAGTAAAGATACCGGTTTTCATCAAAAAATTCGACATAGTCCGCCAACTCTTCACCGTAGTCCTGCTGAAAGTTCTTGCGAATTCGAACGATCGCGTTAATCGATTCGGCATATTCCTCCTGGGTCAAAATGGCATTCAGCCCAAATCGCAATACGTCTACGAAAATACCGGTTTGATGCAGAACAGCAATGATGTCATCGAGAGTGGGCATCGCATCGTTTGCCCCCTCTTGGCCATTGTCGCCGATTTTTGCCTGGGTGGAATAGAGAATGTTTTCCTCGATGGTGCCATCGAAAATGAAAGGACTCTGGGCGACGAAACCGATATTGTTGACCATATCTTTTTTGGTGAGACCGGAAACCTCTTTGTCGCCGATCATGACACTGCCGCCGGTATATTTATACAGCTGACCGATACACGATGCCAATGTGCTTTTGCCGCTGCCGGAAAACCCAACCAGGGCCATGTGTTCACCCGGTTTCAGTGACATGTTGATACCGTCGAGCAGGCGAATGCCGGTGTCAGTGACAAAAGACAGGTCCTTGACTTCCACGCTGCCTTCCAAATCCAGGACGTCACGGTCGCGGGGTTCAATCTCATGTTCGGTGGTCACGTCGAAATGTTCCATGGTGCGCTTGTAGTTGACCCGGCCGTCCTGGTAGACCTGATAAAATTCGATGAGTTCTTTCCAGGGATCGAATAGCTCTTTCTGGGCCGATAAAAACGCGACCAGGGCCCCCAAATCCATTTGGCCCTTGATGGTCAGATAACCGCCTAAAATAAACACCAGAAAGGGCCCTAAATTCGTGAAGAAACCGTTGGCGGTTTTGACGGCGAATCGATACAAACTCCAGACAATCCGGATTTTCAACAGGCGGTCCACCAGTTTGTTATACTTGCGGCCTTCGATCTGATAGGCGCCGTTGCCGTGAATTTCGTGAATACCGGAAATAGATTCCGCGATCCGGGCCGAAAATGTGCGGGCGGCATCGACCCGTTTTTTGTTGGCCTTATTGACGCCTCTTTGAAGCAGCGGCACCAGAAAGATGATGATCGGGTAAATGCTCAGGGATACTGCCGCCAGCAGTGGATTGAGGAGAAATAAATAAACGGCAAAGAACAGCAGGGTCAAAAAATTGGTAACCGGCGTGGCCACCGCCATGCCCACAAAATTACCCGGCAGGGTCAGCTCCGCAGTAAGGGCATTGACCACGGTGCCCGGTTGGGTTTTCCTGAAGAAATTCAGGGGCAACGTGAGGATATGCTGGTACAGGCCTTTGCGCATGTGGGCCGTGGCCCGCTGGCTGATAAGGGTCTGAATGATATTGGACAGGTATTTCAAAACACTGAACAGGACTACCCCCGCCAGAAAAGCACCGCTCCACCAGAGAAGCTTATCAACGCTTCTTAGTTTGATGGCTTCATTGATAATTTGCCGTCCGGCTTCAAGCGGTGCAAGTTTGGCAAAAGCCATTCCGCCGCTGACCAGAACAAGCAGCAATTGGAGTTTAGTGTTGCCGGCGAATACCCAGGAATATAACGAACGCTTGACAATTGGGGGCTCAGGTTTTGCCATAGCTAAATCCTTACACCTTGCTTGGGAAATGGCTGAAAAGCATCAAAGGAAAACCAAAGAAGCAGGACTATCTATTATTTCGTAATTGTTACTATTAACGTCTGTCGATGACAAGTATAATTTTGTGAGTCCTAAATTAACCACTGATTAAACATTTGCAACTTTGACTTGCCACGGGTGTTTTTTGCTGCCGGCTTCTTCCCCCAATAGCGCTGGTGTTGTCAAATTCCTGCAATAATGCGTCATCATTTTGCTTTGACAAAAGTCGCCACAAAGGACTATATTCGGTTCCGGCAGGTTCTGATGCATTTTCGCTGAACAACCAGCGGATTGGAAAACTACTGCCGGGTCTGAAACGAATGAAATTTTTTTTATGTGTCGTTGGAATGGTTATGATTATTGAAGGATTGCCGTATTTTGCCTTTCCGGAAAAAATGAAAATATGGATCCAAAAAGTTGCCCAAACCCCTGACGGTTCGCTGCGCCGATTCGGACTTGTGCTGATGGCCTTCGGATTGGTTTTGGTCTACCTCGGCCGAATTTAGGCGTTGTTTTCATGTATAGCCTCAATGACTATCATTATGACCTGCCGGCGGAGTTGATTGCCCAACAGCCCATCGAGCAGCGGGACCGTTCGAGGCTTCTATGCCTTGGGCGGCAAACCGGGAGTTTGTCGCATGCGGTCTTCAGCGACATCGGCAACCACCTGAGTGAAGGCGATGTGCTGGTCGTCAACAATACCGCGGTTATACCCGGGCGTCTGATTGGCAAAAAGGAAACCGGCGGCAAAGTTGAGGTGCTCATCTCCGATTTTGTCGGCGGCGAAAAAGCAGACGCAGAAAACGGCAATTTTATATGCCGCAGCCTGGTCAAGGCCTCAAAACGCTGCCGGCCCGGCAGCTGGCTGCACTTTGCAGAAGGCCTGAAAGCCCAGGTGCTCGAAGCCGGTAGTGGCGACTATCAACTCGAATTTCAGGCAGACGGTGATTTTGAAACCTTGCTTTACCGGATTGGACAAGTTCCTCTTCCTCCTTATATTAAGAGAAATTCCGGGGAGATGTCCGAATTTGACGACCAATCGTCTTATCAGACCGTTTATGCCAGGCAAAAGGGGGCCATCGCGGCACCCACCGCCGGGCTGCATTTTACCGAACATCTGTTGACAGATCTGCGGGCCGCCGGCGTTCATGTCGTAGAACTCACCCTGCATGTGGGCTATGGCACGTTTTTGCCGGTCAGGGTGACTGATATTCGACGGCACAGGATGCAGGCCGAACGGTACACAATCTCTGCCAGGGCCGCCAGGGAGATCAATACCGCCCGGGCCAACCGAAAAAAAGTAGTTGCGGTCGGCACCACCTGTGTTAGAACACTTGAATATGCGACCGATTCCAACGGTGACGTCCGGGCCGGCAGCGGCAGTTGTGACCTGTTTATCTATCCCGGGTATCAGTTTAAGACCATTGATGCCCTGGTCACCAATTTTCACCTGCCCCGCTCGACCCTCCTGATGCTGGTAGCCGCATTTGCAGGGCGGGACAATGTGCTGAATGCTTATCGGGAGGCGATTCGGCATGGTTACCGGTTTTACAGCTACGGGGATGCGATGTTCATTCACTAGATGCTGGATGCTGGATACTTGATGCTGGATGCTGGATACTTGATACTGGATGCTGGATACTTGATACTGGATACTGGATGGCGGATGCTGGATACTTGATGCTGGATGCTGGATACTTGATGCTGGATGCTGGATACTTGATACTGGATGCTGGATACTGGATGCTGGATGCTGGATACTGGATGCTGGATGCTGGATGCTGGATGCTGGATACTGGATGCTGGATGCTGGATACTATATGCTGGATACTGGATGCTGGATGCTGAATGCTGGATGTTGGATGCTGGATGCCGGATGCTGGATACTTGATACTGGATGCCGGATACCGGGTACTGATTGCGGGTGAGGGAGGCTGGATTTCGGCCATATCAGGTTTCAGGTGTTCCGCCGGAGTTATTACGGACCGCCGGCCAAACAAACGGCCGGTCAAATCGAAAAAAGAAACTTTGCCAAATCTGCGAAGTATCACATAAGCGCATCCGACGTTACGTACTCGTGCTCGTGCTCGTCCTCGTCCTCGAGGCTTTCGAACCGCATTCAGTATCGAGGACGAATACGACGAGCACGATTTAAACACCCATTTTGGGGATTAAATAAGTGAAGTTTCATACATGCGGCAGCCGCTGGCCGCTGGCGTCCAGTCAGATCTAAGAAAAGAAACTGATGAACGCCGAACATCGAACGCCCAACATCGAATATCGAATACTGTATTCTGTCTATTTTAAAACGACTGAGCGAAGCGATTCCAGCATTCGTCAATCGACATTCGTCACTCGTCATTTTATGTAATTTCATACAAGGGATCGGTGCCAGCAGGTCAGGATAGAACGCAGACGATATGAAGATCACGGTAGACCACAGAATTTAGAAAATAGACAAAAGTAGGACTATTGAGTTTTCAATATTCCTACCTTAAAATAGTCGTTAACCAGAAACAATTGGGACAGTAAAAAAAGCCGGCAACCGGGAAGTTAGGACAAGTATCCAGAATCCAGTATCCAAAACCATGTTCTCTTTCGAAGTTATAGCAAACTCGAGCGAATCCCGGGCCCGGGCCGGCGTGATCCGGACCGCCCACGGTGAGATTGAAACACCGATTTTCATGCCGGTGGGTACGCTGGGGTCCGTGAAGTCAATCTCCCCGGAAGAACTGGTTGAAGCCGGAGCTCAGATTATCCTGGGCAACACGTATCATTTATATCTCAGACCCGGCTGCGACATCATCAGCCGCTTTGACGGGTTGCACCGCTTTATGAATTGGGGTAAACCTATCCTGACGGACAGTGGCGGATTCCAGGTGTTTTCGCTGGCGAAATTGGCCAAAATAGCCGATGATGGGGTTACCTTTCAGTCTCACATCGACGGCTCAAAACACCTTTTGAGTCCGGAAAAAGTGATGGACATTCAAGCCTGCCTGGGGACGGATATTATGATGTGCCTGGATCAATGTATTCAATATCCGGCCACCAGGGAACAATGCCGCGGGGCGCTTACTATTACCACCCAATGGGCCCAAAGATGCAAGCAGGCCTGGCAGAGTTCTCACAACGGGCACAATGCGCTGTTCGGCATTGTCCAGGGCGGAATGTTTACGGATTTGCGTCGCCAATCTGCCGAAGCATTGATGGATGTCGATTTCAGCGGCTATGCAATCGGCGGATTGAGCGTCGGTGAACCTGTAAATATTATGTTGGCAATGGCAGATTTTACGCTTCCACTGCTGCCTCAACTCAAGCCAAGGTATATAATGGGGGTCGGCACACCGGAAAATCTGATGGAACTTGCCGCCATGGGGGCCGACATGTTCGACTGTGTCCTGCCGACGCGCAATGCCCGAAACGGCCAGTTGTTCACCCAGCGCGGTACCGTCAACATCAGCAATGCGCGCTATAAGGACGATACCGATCCCCCGGATCCTGATTGCGGCTGCTATACCTGCCGCAGTTATTCCAGGGCGTATCTGCGCCATCTTTACCTGGCCCGGGAATTGCTGGTATATCGTTTAAACACGATCCACAATATTCATTATTATATCCATTTTATCAAACAAATGCGGGCGGCCATATTGGCCGACGAATTCGACTCTTTTCGAAGGGAATTCTATAATAAAAGGAGAAGGAATCATGAAAGAAAAAGTTGAAGCAGCATTGCAAAAAGTCAGACCCATGCTACAGGCAGACGGTGGCGACGTAGAGCTTGTCGACATACAGGACGGTATCGTGACCGTGCGCCTGCAGGGAGCCTGCGGCGGCTGCCCCATGTCCCAAATGACCCTTAAAAATGGGATCGAGAGAATTTTAAAGCAGGAAGTGCCCGAAGTGGTGTCGGTTGAATCTGCCCCCTAGGCAGGGCTGCAGAGGGCAGGGCGCATAGGGCAGGGCGCAGAGGGCAGAGGGCAGGGCGCAGAGGGCAGAGGGCAGAGGGCAGGGCGCAGAGGGCAGAGGGCCATAAGCGCACAGCAGAGCTATTATTGGATCAAGGTTAGTGGGGCTCGAATTTGTCTATGCCGGTAGCGTACAGCTGCACCCTAACCCGGATCCGGCGGAGAATACCTTGCCACAAAGGCACCAAGACACAAATTAATATTCTTCTTTGTGACTTTGGGTTTTAGTGGCCTAAATCTACTCTTCAGATGAATTGAATACACAAAGGAGGTGGCATGAAGGTCTTGAAAATTGACCATCTTGGGGTTGCCGTAAACAGTATTGATCAAGGAAAGAATTTTTGGACCGACGTGCTGGGCCTTGAGTTCGAAGGCTCTGAAACGGTGGCCGAGCAAAAAGTGACTACGGCATTTTTCCCGGTGGGTGAGAGTGAAGTGGAATTGCTGGAGTCTACGGCACCGGATGGCCCGATTGCAAAGTACCTGGAGAAAAAAGGTGAGGGGATACAGCATGTGGCCTTCCGGGTCGAGAACGTTGAGGCAGCTTTGCAGGAATTGAAGGAAAAAGGTGTCCGGCTGATTGATGAAAAACCCAGGATAGGCGCCGGTGGTGCAAAAATCGCGTTTTTACATCCTAAATCCACCAACGGCGTGCTGGTGGAACTTTGCCAACGAGACTAGTTGGAAGTGGGAATTTGGAAGTGAGAAGTCGGAATGGGGCCTTCGACAAGCTCAGGCGAGACAAAGTGGGAAACTCTCGATTGCGGAATTCGGATTGCGGATTGATAGGAATGAAGCCGGAAGTGGCAATGCGGCCTTCGACGAGCTCAGGCGAGATAAAGTGGGACAATGGATTGCGTTTTGTAGATTGCGGAATGCGGATTTCAACAGGCCGCATTTTGGACCCAATACCGTGGGCCGAACGCCGAATGCCGTGCTTTCTTCCAGTATCCAGCATCGAGCATCCAGCATCCAGTATCGAGCATCGAGTATCCAGTATCGAGCATCCAGTATCGAGCATCGAGCATCGAGTATCGAGCATCGAGCATCCAGTATCGAGCATCGAGCATCCAGTATCGAGCATCCAGTATCGAGCATCGAGCATCGAGCATCGAGCATCGACCATCCAGTATCCAGTATCGAGCATCGAGCATCCAGTATCGAGCATCCAGTATCGAGCATCCAGTATCGAGCATCGAGCATCGAGCATCGACCATCCAGTATCCAGTATCGAGCATCGAGTATCGAGCATCCAGTATCGAGCATCGAGTATCCACCGACGGATGGAAAAAAGCTTCGAACTGCAAATTGCAACTAAATTTTTACTATATTACGACCAAAGGAGTTGAACATTATGTCAGAGCATCCTGAGAATCAGCATTGGATTGATCTTGCCACCAAAGAATTGAGAGGGAAACCTTTGGAATCCTTGAACTGGCAGACCCCGGAAGGAATTGCGGTCAAGCCCATGTATACGGCCGAAGACCTGGCGGGGATGGAGCACATGAACACGCTGCCGGGTTTCGCACCCTACGTGCGGGGCCCCAAGGCAACCATGTATGCCGGCCGACCCTGGACCATCCGCCAGTACGCCGGCTTTTCGACGGCCAAAGAATCCAACGCTTTTTACCGCCGGTGCCTGGCGGCCGGCCAGAAGGGATTGTCGGTCGCTTTTGACCTGGCAACCCACCGGGGATATGATTCCGACCACCCCAGAGTGGTCGGGGATATCGGCAAAGCCGGGGTAGCGGTGGATTCCGTCGAAGACATGAAGATCCTTTTCGATCAGATCCCGCTGGACCAGATGACGGTTTCCATGACCATGAACGGCGCCGTTCTGCCGATTCTGGCAGGCTATATCGTGGCAGCCGAGGAACAGGGCGTCAGCCAGGAAAAATTGAGCGGAACCATCCAAAATGACATATTAAAGGAATTTTTAACCCGCAACACATACATATACCCGCCCAAGCCCTCCATGCGCATTGTTTCGGACATCATCGGCTACTGCTCGCAAAATATGCCCAAATACAACACCATCAGTATCAGCGGCTACCACATGATGGAAGCCGGCGCCGATTCCGTGCTGCAAACCGCCTTTACGATGGCTGACGGGCTGGAATATGTGCGGGCCGCGCTGGATGCCGGACTGGATATCGATGCCTTTGCGCCGCGCCTTTCATTCTTTTTCGGGATCGGGATGAATTTCTTTATGGACATTGCCATGCTAAGGGCCGCACGGTTTTTGTGGCATAAGCTTGTCAGTCAGTTCAACCCGCAAAATCCGCGTTCGACCATGCTGCGAACCCATTGTCAGACTTCCGGCTGGAGTTTGACGGCCCAGGATCCCTATAACAATATCATTCGAACCACCCTGGAGTGTATGTCATCCGCGCTGGGCGGCACCCAGTCACTGCACACCAATTCTTTTGACGAGGCCGTGGGATTGCCGACTGATTTTTCCGCCCGGATTGCCAGAAACACCCAGCTGATCGTGCAGGAAGAATCAGAGATCTGCAAGGTGGTCGATCCCCTGGCAGGTTCTTACTATGTGGAGTCCCTGACAGACGGGATTATCCGGGAAGCTACTCGCATTATTGAAGAAGTGGAGGAAATGGGCGGCATGGCCAAAGCCATCGAGAGCGGTATGCCCAAGCTGCGCATCGAGGAATCGGCTGCCCGCCGCCAGGCACGGATCGATCAGGGCAAAGATGTCATCGTGGGCGTCAACAAATACCAAATCGAAGAAGATGTCGATCTGGAAATACTGGAGGTTCCGGCCAGTGTGCGCGATGAACAGATAGCCCGGCTTAATGAGATCAAAGAAAATCGCGATAATGAGGCTGTTCAGAAGGCGCTGGATGACCTGACCCGGGCGGCGACTTCCAACGGCAACCTCTTGGAATTGAGTATCGCCGCCGTCAGACTGCGGGCGACGGTCGGCGAAATATCCGATGCACTTGAAAAGGAATACGGACGTTATGTTGCCACGACCCAGTGTATTTCAGGCGTCTATGCCGCCGAATACGGCAGCGATGAAACCATCGAGTCATTGCTCAGTCGGACTGATCAATTCCATCAAAAGGAAGGCCGACGACCCAGGATGCTGGTAACCAAAATGGGCCAGGACGGCCATGATCGCGGGATCAAGGTCATCGCCACCGGTTTTGCGGATCTTGGATTTGACGTGGATATCAGCCCATTGTTCCAGACCCCGGAAGAAGTTGCCCGAATGGCGGTGGAGAACGATGTGCATGTGGTGGGCGTCTCCAGCCAGGTGGCCGCCCACAAAACACTGGTTCCCAGGCTGCTCGAAGCGCTGAAAGCCGAAGACGGCGAAGATATCCTGGTGGTTGTCGGCGGCATTATTCCGCCGGTCGATTACGAGTATCTCTACGATGCCGGCGCTGCCGGTGTGTTCGGGCCCGGGACGCCGGTTACCCAATCGGCGAATCAGGTGTTGGATGCTTTGGAAAAAGCTTAGTTTCTGAGTATACCATTGCAAAACCGATCGTCCAATGTCGAATTAGGTTTCAGGTGTCAGGTTTCAGGGAATTTAGGTATTCGGCATTCGGTTTTCGGTATTCGGTATTGGATACTGACACCTCGTGTGAAACTACATTGGAATGACGAATGTCGAATGTCGAATGTCGAATGATGGATTCGCTTCGCTCAGTCTTTTTAAACAGGTAGAATACATTATTCGATGTTCGATGTTGGACGTTCGATGTTCGACGTTCATTAGTTTCTATTCTTAGATCAGACTGGCCGTTATTTTGGCCAGAGGCAGCGCTCCTATGAAACTACAATTAAAGCGAACCGCAGAATATCGAATATCGAACTGCAGAATGTCGAAGGGTGGAATCGCTTTGCTCAGTTTTTTTAATAAGATAGATAGAATACATTCCTTCGACATTCGATATTCCTTGTTCGATATTCGATATTCGCTTTTTCAAAGTTTTTTTTCTTGACAATTACTGACGTGTATAGGAAGTCTTAAGTTTAATTTTTCTAACTGCAGAACACCTTGCATTTGGCCGATCGGCGCTTGCCGTCAGCACATGGCAGATGGATAAACTAGGCTTTAAATAATTTTACTAAAACAGATACCTGAATTTTTTGCACAATAATCTTGGCTCCGATTAAAATGCGGCAACTTGACCGCATTAGTACATTAACTGATAACCATGTGCAAAATTCAGGTATGAAGAAAGGAATTGGATAATGGGAATCGTGGAAGACAAAATCCGTGATCTGAAATCCCGGGAAGCAAAGGTGCTTGAAATGGGCGGTGAGAAAGCCATTGCCGCGCAGCGTGAAAAAGGAAAACTGACCGCCCGTGAGCGTCTGGATCTGTTGTTCGATAAAGATACATTCCGCGAAATCGACATGTTTGTCAATCACCGCTGTGTTAATTTCGGAATGGAGAAAGTGAACATCCCGGCCGACGGCGTCATCACCGGCCACGGCCTGGTGGAAGGCCGGCCGGTATTCGCTTTTTCGCAGGATTTTACCGCCAGGGGCGGCAGCCTGGGCGAGATGCATGCTAAAAAGATCTGCAAGGTCATGGATCTGGCTTTAAAAGCCGGTGTCCCCTTTGTGGGCATCAACGATTCCGGCGGCGCCAGGATTCAGGAAGGGGTGGATGCGCTCACCGGATATGGACAGATATTTTTTCGCAATTCAGCCGCTTCCGGCGTGATCCCGCAGATTTCAGCCATTATGGGGCCCACCGCCGGCGGTGCGGTTTACTCTCCGGCCATGACGGATTGGGTGTTCATGGTCAAGAAGAGCAGTTATATGTTCATCACGGGGCCTGAAGTCATCAAAGCCGTGACCGGTGAAGAAATTTCTTTCGAAGAACTGGGCGGTGCAGAAACCCACAACAGCAAAAGCGGGGTGGCTCACTTTGCCTGTGAAAGCGATGAAGATGCCGTCAACCAGATCAGAAATCTGCTGGCCTATCTGCCGTCCAACAATATGGAAGATCCGCCCCACGTTGATACCGGCGATGACCGCAACCGCACCGATGCAGCACTGGATTCCATTATACCCGACAGTCCCAATAAAATCTATGACATGAAAGATGTCATTCACTCCATTGTCGATAATGGTGAATTTTTTGAGCCGCACCAATATTTTGCGCGCAATATGATCATCGGATTTGCCAGACTGAACGGCCGGGCGATCGGCATTATTGCCAACCAGCCCAAACAAATGGCCGGTTGCCTGGATATCAATGCCTCGGACAAGGCCACCCGCTTTATTCGCTTTTGCGATGCCTTCAACATTCCCCTGTTGACGATTGCCGATGTGCCCGGTTATCTGCCCGGCAGCCAGCAGGAATGGGGTGGAATCATCCGTCATGGAGCCAAACTGTTGTGGTGTTACTCCGAGGCGACCGTTCCCAAAATGCTGCTGGTTACGCGCAAAGACTACGGCGGATCTTACCTGGCCATGTGCTCCAAGGACCTGGGGGCCGATATGGCTTTTGCCTGGCCGACAGCCGAGATCGCCGTGATGGGGGCCGAAGGTGCCGCCAATATCATCCACCGCAAAGAGATCAACGGGGCGGATGACCCGGCTGCCAAACGGCAGGAGAAAATTGCCGAATACGAGCAATTGTTTTCCAATCCGTATCAGGCCGCGCAGCGGGGATATATCGATGCGGTTATCGCACCCAGCGAAACCCGGCCGCGTCTGATCGATGCCCTCGAAGCCATGTGCTGCAAGCGTGAAACTCGGCCTCCTAAAAAACATGGGAATATACCCGTGTAAGGAATGACGAATGACGAATGACGAATTGTTGAGGTCGCTGTGCTCCGTCATTTAATTAAATTAGCGAATCGATAAGGAAAAAAATGGACAATCAAAAGAAAATTTCTGCGGCAATCGCGGCGGTGATGCACTATATCCGGGAGGAAGAAGCCGTCCTGATGCAGCAAGCGGCCATGGGCGGCATGCCCCAGGCACCCTCTGTCGCTGCTCCGGCCGCGGCCTTCTCACCCTGGAGCATGAATGGCAGACAAGCACAAATGCAGATGCGCAACCTGATGCAATTGCGGACATTTCAGAGCGGGTCTCGTTTTTAGTGTTTAAACGCATAAATCAAAAAACCAATTTTTACAGGAGAAGCTTAAAATGAGCGAAGATCTTGCAGTTAAAATGACAACCATGAATTATGACAAAGATCGACCGGCTGCGGAAAATCCCGTCAAAATCGAGGATATTTCTCTGCGCGACGGTCACCAGTCGCTGTTCGCCACCCGTGGTCGCACGGAAGATATGATCCCGGTGGCCGAAATGATGGATGACGTCGGATTCTGGGCCATGGAAGTCTGGGGAGGCGCCACCTTCGATACTATGCATCGATTTCTGAATGAAGACCCCTGGGAAAGAATTCGGACCCTGAAGCGGTATATTAAAAAGACGCCTTTTTCCATGCTGCTGAGAGCCCAAAACCTGGTGGGCTATCGCAACTATGCCGATGACGTGGCCGAGGCGTTCGTTGAAAGGACTGCCGAAAACGGGATGGACGTATTCCGGACCTTTGACGCCTTAAACGACTATCGTAATTTTGAGACCGTCGTTCCCATAATTAAAAAAAGCGGCAAGCACTTTCAGGGCTGCATTTGCTATACCATGACCGAACCGCGGATGGGTGGTGAAGTTTACAACATTGACTATTATGTCAATAAGGCCAAAGACCTCGAGGCGATGGGGGCGGACAGCATCTGCATTAAAGACATGGCCGGCCTGGTCGCGCCCTATGACATCTATGCGATTGTCAAAGCCTTGAAAGAAAACGTCAAGCCGCCGATTCATTTTCACAGTCATTTTACCTCGGGGATGTCGCCCATGTCCCATCTCAAGGCGATTGAAGCCGGGGTGGATATTATTGATACGGTTATGTCGCCCTATGCTTATCGAACTTCCCATGCGGCTATTGAACCCCTGGTGATGACATTGATCGGCACCAACCGGGACACGGGGTTTGATATCAAGCATCTGGCGGCTATCAATGAAATTTTTGAAAAAGAAATTTTACCGAAATACCGCTATTTGCTGGATGACTCCAAAATGTCGATCATTGACATTAACGTGCTGCTGCACCAGACCCCGGGCGGGATGCTGTCCAACCTGGTCAATCAGCTGAGGGAAATGGATGCTTTGGATAGAATTGACGAAGTCTACGCCGAACTGCCCAAGGTCAGAAAAGATCTGGGACAAATTCCCCTGGTAACCCCCACCAGCCAGATCGTCGGTATTCAGACCGTCAACAATGTCCTGTTTGATGAAGGGGGGGAGCGCTACAAAATGATTACGGCCCAGGTCAAAGACCTTTGCTACGGGCTGTACGGCAAAACCGCGGTGCCCATTGACCCGGAAGTTCAGAAAAAAGCCCTGAAAGGGTATGACCGGGGCGAAGAGCCGATAACCTGCCGCCCGGCGGAAGTTTTAGAGCCGGAACTCGACAAAGCCAAAAAAGATACCGAGGGATTGGCCGTAGACCTGGATGATGTGCTGATATACGCCCTGTACCCCGTGACCGGCAAAAAATTCTTGAACTGGAAATACGGCAAAGAGCAGCCGCCGGATGACGTCAAACCCAGAACCCTTGAGGATGCCAAAGCCGAGTTGGAGTTTCTGAAAAAGGCCAAAGCCGGACAGCTGATGGAAAAGCCGGACAAGTCGGTTCCGGCCAAGAGCGATAATACCCGAACCTTCAATGTATTTGTCGACGGCGAATATTTTGAAGTCGGCGTCGATGCGCCGGACGGGGTGCCGGTCGTCAATTATGCCCAGCCCATGCCCGGTATGGCACCTCCGGCCTACGCACCGCCTGCTGCTGCCCCGGCTGCTCCGGCCAAACCGGCTGAACCTGCCGCCGCCCCGGCCGCTGAAGCCAAGCCGGCTGCCGCCGTGGAAGGAACACCGGTTACGGCGCCGATGCCCGGATTGATTATCAGCTACCAGAAAGAGGTCGGCGACGCAATCGAGGAGGGCGATACGATTCTGATCCTGGAAGCCATGAAAATGGAAAATGCCCTGCCGGCACCCGCCGGCGGCACCGTCAAAGCCATCAACTTTGCCAGTGGCGATTCGGTAGCCAAAGGCGATGTGCTGGCGGTGATCGGCTAAGTGCAGAGCGCATGGCGCCGAGAGCAAAGTGTATGAAACGCCCGGTCTCTAGTTGATCCGAAATGGTCACTGGTCATCGGGCGTTGGTTTGGGGTCGACGGCTGAATGATAGAAGGTGAGAGGGTCGGAAGATGAGAAGGTGAGAGGGGCAGAAGGTGAGAAGGTAAGAAGTTGAGAAGGTGAGAGGGGCAGAAGGTAAGAAGGTGAGAAGGTGAGAGGGTGAGAAGATTAGAAGGTGAGAGGGTGAGAAGATGAGAAGGTGAGAGGGTGAGAGGGTGAGAAGGTAAGAAGTTGAGAAGGTGAGAGGGGCAGAAGGTGAGAAGGTAAGAAGTTGAGAAGGTGAGAGGGTCAGAAGGTGAGAAGGTGAGAGGGTGAGAAGGTGAGAAGATGAGAAGGTGAGAGGGTCAGAAGGTGAGAGGGTGAGAGGGTCAGAAGGTGAGAAGGTGAGAGGGTGAGAAGATGAGAGGGTGAGAGGGTGAGAAGATTAGAAGCTAAGAAGATGAAGATGCTCATTTTTCATTTTTTCTGTTCTGCTGCTCTTCTGATCTTCTGACCTTCTGCTCCTCGTCTCTTCTGACCTTCTGCTCCTCGTCTCTTCTGACCTTCTGCTCCTCGTCTCTTCTGACCTTCTGCTCTTCTTATCTTCTGACCCTCTGCTTTTCTGCTCTTCTTATCTTCTGATCTTCTTATATGTAAACCAGGCAATCATTCGCCGAATAAGTAAAGATCCGGGCCCAGAGGACCCGGCTTTGAGTTCACCCCAGAGGGGTGGAGTTTACCTTGGACTGCAAATGGAATAATGGAATGGTGGAATAATGGAATATTGGGAATACAAAGCGGATGACGC
>Ga0209339_1000359_pt1 | contig 16909 bp, 16 predicted proteins | sample OlaalgELextract3_FD_187376 | JGI IMG/M metagenome (GOLD analysis project Ga0209339, IMG submission 187376) | Olavius algarvensis symbiont microbial communities from Tuscany, Italy - Type A ELBA extract 3 (SPAdes) (version 2) | ecosystem: Host-associated > Annelida > Digestive system >... | reverse complement strand
TGACAGAGACCCGCTTGGTAACGAGCGGCGCGTGTTTGTCCAGTATTTGCCGCAAGGTTTGGTGGTAGCAGCTGAAGGCAGTCTCGGGGTCGAGTGGTGGTGTCTGAGACAGCTCGGACTGCTGTATCATATATAAAGCCCCAGGGCACAGTAAGGTACAGAAAGCTATACCGTCAGCGTCAGTGTGCAGCGGGGTGTGCAATCTGGCCACGACTGACACAATATCTACGACGTACGACGTAATTAGCTTTATCTATATTCTGCTCGGAATGGCAGCGACACCTCGCCTGTTTCAAGCATCAGTTTGTCGGTTCTCAACGCAAAACTCACAGCAGCGCCGCCGTGTCGGAAGCCAAAGACAGTGGCTTGCCGCAGTCTGTAATAAATGTGAATATAAAACATAAGGTCATAATATCTTAAATGGCGACGATAATAATTATCATAATAATATAACATAATAAATAATAAATTATAATTTAATAATAATTACTATTTGCCTCCGACAAAGGAGGAGGTATATAATTTCTCCCGCACACCCGAGCTCGTTTGTCTGTCTGTCTGTCTGTCTGTCTGTGTGCAAGATTACTCAAAAACGCGTGCATGGATTTTCGTATTTTTATTTTTAATTATCGTATTTTTAAGCGCCTCACTTTACGTTAGTAAAAGAGACGCTTATTGAGATAGGCTGTGTCGTGACGTCGTTGGTCGTTGGTTGGTTGGTCGTTGGTTGGTCGTTGGTTGGTTGTCACGCGCGTGCACTGTGGCCAAACGGTGCACCCTAGGCCTATAGTTACTATGGAACACTAATAGGAAACCCTACCCCAGGAATTCAATGGTACAACTTTTGACCCCCTGGGATGACCCCTAACCGGGGAATGGGCCCCCCGTGAGGCGCTTTTTGTCAAATTACTTTGACCTCTTGTTTCTTGTTGTATTTGTTTTATGCACTACTGCTATTACTACAGGTTGTGAATAAAAATTCTCATCAGTGAATTACATCAGACCGAATGTATGCTGAAAATATTAATTAAGTTATTTCTAGATGGATCGTGTACGTAAGTCACGATATGTAACATAAATGTAAACAAGAACTTAGCTATCGCAAACAGATCGCGCGTCAGCTGTGCACACAATACGTTAAGGCCATCTATAGGCCTAAATATAACACCGTGACCTTGAAATCTAGGTTAACCCTTTAACGGGCACCGGAAATTATAGTGCCACATCGAATAATATGAAGTTAGTACACTGGCCGTTGATGGGTGGGCTGTCACATTTGGTACAGCGAGGAGGGTACTGGGCGGGGCCGCAACCCGCCTAGGCCCCTACTCGCTGTACCAAATGTAACAGCCCACCCATCAACGGCCAGTGTACCAATCACCGTATTGCTGTATTACCCGTTGCTGTGCGGTTTCAATTGTGCCCATTAAAGGGTTAAGGGTTACTGAAGGTCACTACAAACGGAACCATTGTACAGAGCATACACGACTTACTATTAGTCGAGCTATTTGACGTTAAATATTATCGTGACCTTGAAATGTGGGTTAGAGGTCATCCAAGGTCATTGAAAGTGGTACCATTTGAAAGCATTGGTACGGTTTCCTATTCGCTTTTTATACACCGTGTCCAGAAAAAAAGGTGCCACTGATTTTTTGCTGTAACTTTTGCAAATATTGACGGATTTTAATAATTGTTCGTGCACAACTTCACAAGAGAATGCCAAAGTAATTGGCGTAAAAATTTCTTGTCATACATTTGTTATGTTGCTACTATACCGTGTGAAAGTCTCAGACACAAAAGTAACATATTTCACACCAATATTAGCACTTTGCACATGTTTATATCGATCACAGTTAGGGCAACCAGTATCGACGAAACAAACAAAACAGAGCAGAAAGTCAGAGGCTCAAAATTTATGTTCAAAATGTCCACCATTCACGCAAACACATGCATTCAAACGACTATGCCACTGCGTAATTGCTGCCGCGATAACGGTGTGCATGGTCTAGCAGCCTGCACTCCCTCAGCAGACGTTTTTTCAACTTTCAACGTTCTTTCAGCTCACATCATGGATCCACGAGCTGTAGACCCTCTCTTGAAGCATACCCCAAATGCTGTAGTCCACCGGATTCAAATCTAGCGAATTAGGTGGCTACATCTCTGGAGGAATAAACTCTGGCGTCTCTCTCTGCAGCATGGTGGCAGTGTCACGTGCACGATGTGCTGGTGCCCCATCTTGCTGAAAAAGGTAGTAATTCCCGACATCAGAGCGGATATCCAGCAGAAGCATATTTAGCAGAACTGTATTCCGGTAATAGTCACCACTGACATTAACCGCTGGTTCCAAGAAGTGCAGCTGCGTAGCACCAAAACTGGACACTGTCACCAAAACCATCAGCGATTGCATGTGTTCACGTGAATGATGGACATTTTGAACATAAATTTTGAGCCTCTGACTTTCTACTGTGTTTTGTTTGTTTTGTCGATACTGGTTTCCGTAAATGTAATCGATATAAACATGTGCAATGTGCTAATATTGGTGTGAAATGTGTTACTTTTGTGTCTGAGACTTTCACACGGCATGGTAGCAACATAACAAATGTGTGGTAATAAATTTTTACGCCAATGACTTTGGCATTCTCTTGTGAAGTTGTGCACGAAAAAGTATGAAAATCTGTCAATTTTTGTAAAAGTTACAGCAAAAAAATCAATGGCACCTTTTTTTCTGGACACGGTGTAGTAACAGTATGGCCGTATCTGTAGCCATTTTGGATATATTCAGCGTTAAAGAATGGGCTGACCTTGAAATCTGGGTTTGGGGTCTTTCAAAATTATTGGAAATGGCGCGATTCGATAGACCATGTATGACTTTTATTATTATATTAGTCCGCCATTGTAACTATAGCTCTATCTTGTACCATTTGCTAGTTATTCGACGTTAAATAATACCGTGACCTTGAAACCTGGCTTAGAGGTCACTCAAGGTCATTGAAACTAGTGCCATTCGAAAACTTGGTTGCGGTTTCCTATCGGCTTTCTATAGTAACTATGGCCGTATCTGTAGCCGTTTGTGAGATATTTAGCGTCAAAGAGTACTATGACCTTAAAAACGGGGTTCGTTCAAGATCATTGGAAATGGCACCATTTGATTGATTGTAGTCGAGCTATTTGACGTTGAATACTTTTCTGACCTTGAAATGTGGGTTAGAGGTCACTAAAGGTCATTAAAATAGTATCATTTGAAAGCATGGGTACGGTTTCCTATTCGCCTCCCATAGTAACTATGGCCGTATGTTTAGCCATTTCGGATATATTCAGTGTCAAAGAATGGCGTAACCTTGAAAACCAAATTAGGGATCGCTCAAGGTCATTGAAAATGACGCCGTTCGATACACCATATGCGATTTTCTATTGGTCGGTCATTGTAAATATAGCTCTATCTGGTGCCATTTTCGAGTTATTTGACGTTGAATAATATCGTGACCTTGAAATCTGGGTTAAAGGTCACTCGAGCTCATTGAAATTGATGCCATTCAAAAGCGTGGGTACGACTTAGGGTTACGGCATCAAGGCAGACCGAGAAGACAATGGATACACAACATTGAAGAGTGCACTGGCTGTGAATACATTCAGCTAAAGGAGATGTCACAAGATCGACCACAATGGAGAAGAAAGATATCGTCGGAGTGGTCATTTGCTGTCGCCAACCCTCATCGAGGAAGGTCGAGTAGTGAGTGAGTGATAGTAACTATGGCCGGATCTGTAGTCGTTTGTGAGATATTTGACGTTAAAGAATGGTGTGACCTTGAAAACAGGGTTAGAGTTCGTTCAAGGTCATTGGAAATGGCACCATTTGATAGATCGCATACGAGTTCCTATTCGCCTAGTAACTATGGCGCTATCTTGTATCGTCTGCGAAATATAGCGACTTACTGGTAGAAAATCGCGAAATTTTTATACCCCACCTGTATTTATTGCCCCCACAGGGGGGTGACTTCGTCGGAATTTCGTAAAGATGTTTCATAAAACTATAATGATTTGGTTACCGTATGATGTAAAAAAACTATGACAATATGTTAAGCCGTTTTCATCTAATACCGGAACGTCATGGACGGACGGACAGACAGACAGACAGACAGAATTGCTATATCAGTATCGAGCGTGAGCGTGCTGACGTGCGATAAAACTTAGAAAGACGTAGACTACGGGTCTACTGAACAAATCGAATGTCGTGTTTTGGCCAATGTCGCTTTGTGTCCCACGAATGGACGACGGCGTATCGTCGTAGGACGTCGTAGTACAGCTAATCACCGACTACGAGTTCCTGACGTCACAACACCGGATATAATATTTCAATGAATTGTCGCCATATTGCGGACACCTGCTGTTACCATGGCAATTACCGGTCCTTCCACGGCCGCTGACTTTAAGCCTCTCGACGTATTACGCTTATCTCGATTCGTGTTTCGCTGATTGCTTCCCGCCACTTGGCCAGTCAGATAGGACGCCCACGCCGTGCATGAACAAGATGTGAGGTCCCGACGACCAACACAATGATGAGGCTGTCTCTGCAGTTTGAAGATAACATGGCCATTTTGGATTAGTTTTTTTAGCTTACGGCTGTTTAGCAGCACACGTACGAAATCGATAAATGACAATGCTACTCCGCATGCAGCACAATGACGAGCTCTCTGGGTGACTGCCAAATGCCAATCATTTTTGCTATCTGCTATATATATCTATAGTACCAGAATGCGAGCCTCTAAGGCCTAGTGGCATGCAAGGCAAGCTGCAGCTCGGGTAAACCGCCGGTTACGCGTGTCCCATCATCATCATCATTATCATTATCACAATATTCTTTCTTGCACCACAGGAGTGCATATCGCCCGCAGTCGTAGCCAGCCTGCCAGAATGGCCGGTTTTGAGCCTGTTGACTGTTTCCATCAATGCGAACTTGTGAGACAAGGTCACATCCAAGTAATCCGGAGACACCAGGTGGTCTCTCCAATCTTCTGGCGAGGGGTGCATTTGGAAAGATTTTATGCCAAATTTGAGCTATTTGTGACTTCATTCTTGAGTTGATGCCATTTTGTGTCTGAGCTAGGCGTACTCTCGTGAAGTTGACCTTTGACCTATCGAGTTCAAACTTGTATCGTCTGTTAAACACGTCACGGACATGAGAAGCATTTTCACTGAATTTCAACTGTCCTCGGCTTTTTGTTCTCGACTTAGAAGCCATTTTCTTGCCTATCTTGGTGTGGTTTCGTTCGTGGCCTTAACATCTGACTCTGCGGCCTGAAATAGCATCTCTACTTATATGATCGTGTCCGCGACAAGCATTTCTACCAACTTTGAACTTTCAACGACATTTCGTTCTTGAGTTCAAGCTCGTACGGGACAGACAGACGGATAAACGGACAGACAGAAGGACAACGAGTTGCGGTCTCCTGTTCAATAGGATTTTTTTTGAAGAAGAGACACGCGAAGCGGAGAGGCCCGAAAAACAGAATGTGGCCGGGGACGGAAAAAAATAAAATTATTTTTATTTGAGGGAGGGACCGTGGTACACCCGGCCCTCCCACAGATCTGCTAGACCTTGATTATTTTCAGTCTTTCGATGTATGTTTCTATTATGTTATTCCACTTCCATTTATTCCATTATATTATGCATGACTCGGATGCTGAAAACGATAATAATAATAGCGATAATGCTGTTGTGTGGCAAATATTGTTAAATCAGTCTTGTTAAGCCTACACTGCGTTCCGTACAAACCACACGAACAAAATACACAACGTGTAGTGATATTTTTTTACACCATGTACAACATCGAACACAGCAACAACAGCAAAACTGGGAGTTTCAACGCTGCAGCAGCGAAGATAGGACTGATGTCAAGTTAAAACAAAATAATAAGACAGCGGCCGTTCTTGGTTTACTCTGCAGCAAGCAGGGGGCGTGGCAAAAGCTATGACGTCATCAGTCTGTCGTAGCGAAGCCACCGTCACTCACGTGCATGCACGAATACGCCGAGTGGTTACTTGCCACGAACATAACAACACTGTTAACCTCAAATGCGCAATAACACAGTAAGCAAGTTTTTTCTGAACCAAAGTCAACTCCTGACTAAAATGCGAGCCATCATTCAATTTCTGTCGCCCTCAGCTACGCTAGAGCGCGACGTTGGCTATAGGCGCCGTGTCCGCCTGTCCGTCTGTCTGTCTGTCCGTCCCTCTGCCTGTCTGTCCGTCTGTCACACGCTGATATTGACTCAAAATTAATGACCGTAGCATCATGCAGTTTTCATGTCAGATAGCTCAGGGACTCTCGCGCGTCAGCGATATTGATATAGCAATTCTGTTCGTCTGTCCGTCCGTCCGTCTGTCACGTTCTCGTATTGTATCTAAACGACTTAGCAGATCATCATACTTTTTCAGCACACGGTATAGCCTAATCATTCTAGTTTCCACAGTATTAAACATCTTAACGAAATTCCGACGCGGTCCCACCCTACAGGGACGTCGGATACAGGTGGGGTATATTTTCTGTCAAATCGGCCGCATAGCGGTCGTAATCAAGGGTGTCACGAATGTTTCATCTCCGTGAAAAACTATTCCCCGTGAATTTTATGCTTGCGGTGGCCGCCGCTTCCGCGTAACGGCACCTCGAGCACATAGCGGCAACTGCGCCGTGTAGCGGCCGCAATCAAGGGTGTCACAAAGGTTTCCTCCCCGGGAAAATATCTCCCGTGAAGACTATCTCTCACTAAAATTTATGCTTCCGGTAGCGGCTTCCGCCACCAGTGTTCCATGTGCTTTCTCTCCGTGAAAAACTCCCCCCCTGAAAATTTACTGTTGTTACTATGTGCGCAATGCTGACCCGCGATCTGTTTGCGATAGCTAAGTTTCTTGTTTGATACTAACTTTCACACCCTAAGTCCCAGAGGAAGCCCATTGCGAAGGCGTTAAATGAGACCGGCGTGAGTAAAACAGCGAAAAAACGCAGATTTTCGACCAGTAAATCGTAATATCTCAGAAACGATAAAAGATAGGCATATTTCCAATTGAAGACTTACAGGAAGTCGCATACCGGCTTTCGATTGGTAAGCTTACCAATTTCAATGAACTTGAATGTCAGCAGCAGAAAGATAGTCCCAAGTCTGTAGATTTCAGCGATGTACCCATCGTGCATAAATTCGCACGGCGAGTGGCCCCTAACTTAGATTTTAAGGTCACGATATTCTTCAACGTCAAGTGTCTCGAATGTGGTACAAAACACAGCTATACTTACAACGGCAGACTGGCAGAAAGTCACACATGATCTGTCGATTGGTACCATTTTCACTGACGTTGAATGACCCCAATCCAGATTTCAAGGACGCCATTATTCGACGTTGATTATCTTAGAAACGATACGGGATAGACATATCGTTACCACAGACCACTAATACAGAGTGATTGTGGTCTATTATATTGAGCTATTGTCAGTGACCTTGATCTACCTTCAAGGTCATTTAAGCGATTTTGTCTGAAAATAAGTTTTGTTTACATTTTCGGTCTCTGATAGAGAGCCCTGGCGATCTATAGAAAGATGACATTACTGATGATGTTGAGTAACCTTCGAAGGTTATTTCAGGTACTGTAAACTGTTTCATTGTCTGTATCTCAAAAATACAGCAATGTACTAAGTCAATTACAACGGTCGAACGTCACATGTGAGCAATTATTTCTATTGTCGTATTCGACCGGTAGGACTGTTATGTGATGCTGAGCGCGACCTGTTACCGATAGCTGCCTTTCTTGTCTTGTCTAAGTATGACAAATATGACACACTGTCTAAATATGACACACAGTATCAAGCGCATGGAACAGCTAGAACAGCGTGACGCTAAATCACAGATACACTTGTACTCATTACGTCACACATAATGCACAAGATAGACTATGTACAGAACAATAATATGCCATTTCGCAGACTTTTACTGGATTTGACAAAATTCAGGCGAAGCGACAAATCAAGCTGTACTACTATAACCGTTGACACTTGGACAGTCTATATACAACAAGCGGGGTCTGGCTCAGCAAATCTCGCACCGCGCCTAGTTGCAGGTTGCCGAATTGAATGGCATTGGGAGGGGCTTTACCCTGGTAGTAGTAGAGGTAGTAGTAGTAGTAGTAGTAGTAGTAGTAACAACAATTGAGTGTTCAGTAAATGAAAAACACAATGCGGACATTTTACCCTCGTTGACCCTGGCCACACCCACAGGCTGATTGTGGTTTACATTCGCAACTATTAACATGTATAACCGAACAACAAGTTGCCACGCAAGATAGCACACAACACAGTGAACCAGCTAGGGCACACTAGTACTACAACCAGACATCATGTAGAACCTACAAGAATCAGCAAAGTGTTAGGCTGCCACTTTAGTAAGCGCTAGGTTTACTACAATACAAACAATACTAAATACAAACCGAACACAACAAAAACGCGCACAGTTTAACACAAGATCAACATACATGCGGTAAATATGTACAAATTCTATCACTGGCCATCACCTGATTTGATGCTGGGTCTTAGACGATTCTAGGAGATAACCCCCTGGAGACAACTCTTCCGGAGGCAATCCTCTTACCGAAAATACCCCTCGGAGATAACTCCCGCCCCGACTCGAGGTCCTGACCCTAACCGACCCACGATGTAGGGTTCTGACCCTAACCCTAACCCTAACCGACTCACGGGGCGGGAATTATCTGGAAACTGACACTAACCCATATTCCTGACCCTAAGATTAACTAGTACACGAGGGTTGGAGGCTTACCTCCGGGGGGCATTTCCAAGGGGGGGGGGGTTATCTCCGGTTACCGTCTTAGACAACAACGTTACCACTCGGTCATCCTTCCACCACTCGGCATGTTGCGGTCATCTATAAGGATGCCTGTTGCGGTGAGCGAGATCCCAGAAACAAGGTTAGGGCTAGGTTCACGTTACGGTTAGAGTTAAGTTAGTATTTCCAGAGAGGGGGTTCCCCGAGGGTTTATCCAGGAGGGTTATTTCCGGCAAACCATCTGCCAACATGCACCATTATCAACATTACAGCTTGTCGCTCGTCCTCGCGTTACCATTACTGTGTTATACCACCGTCATGTTTAGTTAAGTGTTCTAGTTAAGTTGTTATTATTTTTTTATTATTATCATTTTGCTTCTACCATGAATGGTGAATAAAGATGAATATATATTAGTAATTTATAGTAGGAACCGGTTCCAAATCCGGGTAATTACTACCCGGTTTTTCACCGCGATAATAATAATAATAATAATAATACGACAACTTATAAGGCGCCGTAACATGTCCATAAAGTCACTACAAAATACCACCAATTTTGTCCTGTATTTGCATCTATTCACGACGTCAAACAGTCTTGTAGCTCTAATGTACTTTCGACTTCACATTCACAAGTCGTTCAATTACTCATAGTGCCTTAGTCAGTGAAACCACCAATATCATAATTTGTAATGCCCCGACCCCCCAAGCTGTGGTTTTTGTTACTTACTTTCGTTAATTACTTAGGTCAGATAGAATTTGAAACCGCGGGTCCGGGTACCCGGGTAAATGCAACCGGATATACGGTTCCTTCGGTTCATAAACCGGCTAATGCTGCAAATCACTAGTTACTATCGATCGATCAGTGTCGTCGGCGTGGCGCCCAACACGGGACATACAATATATCGGCATAGGTTAATTGAAACGAAACGTCTGGCTCAGCTTCAGATATGCGGCTCTACAGTGACGATGATGATGAACACTCATTTGCACACGATTAGAAATATGCTCTAAATTCGTCGTCAGAGAAAACCGCTTTGTATGAAAAATTACAAGAAAATAAGATAGGCCGAAATGATGTCACAAGTTCTTGTTACCTGAAATACACGAAGACGAGATTAGCGACGTTAGACGTCTGTGTCCTTCAGTAAGCCGAAATAAGGAAGTTTTGTTTCTTTATTGTTATTTACTACCATATTATGGTGAATAAAGATTCTAAATAATTTTAGCAGCACGATTATTCGAACGATAACCACGTTATTCGTGTTTCCGGTAATTTAATTCTTCAGTGGGCATCTACATCCGGCACTAACAGACATATCATCCCGCTGTACCATAACCGTAACCTTCACTTCACTTTACTTTAATCTTTAAGAAAACAGTAAACGCAACTAAACATTGACTAGTTCACGACTATACATGTTCTTGAATAGTTGTCTTTCAGTCTGAGTTTGTAGAGTCGCGCTTAATTTCTAACCAAAGTTCTACTGCGGTTCGACGCAGTTCTAGGCGATAATTGGATCAAATATCGATCCCTTCAAGTGTTGTGAGCTCTTCTGCGCGTCGTTCAGACCTTGCTCTGTTTACGAGCGCTGCTTTGTTGTCGACCGGAGCCGGCGCGGTCGTCTCCCATGTCGGTGAGGGCGACCGTCACGTACATCGTGGCGTCGGCGTTGCCGTGGGCCGGGGCCGCCGCGCCGCCGCAGCACAGGCAGCACAGTTCGCGAAACGCGTCGCGGAATTGGCGACTCATCGCGCAGTAGATGAAGAAATTGAGCGGATAGCTCAGCAGGATGAACAGATTCAGCAGCAGCGGCGCCAGAAATGAAGACTCTGCGGTCAGAATCTGAAGTTCCCAGGTGTTGTCGAAGTTAAACGGTGCCGTGGAAGGTGCCAGGTAGAACCAGGTGTTGTCGACGATCATGACGATGAAGAGGACCGCGTTGGGCAGCTCGGCGAGTAGAAACACTCCGACGACGACGACCAACATCATCGTCGTCATGTTTCGTTCCGCCAGGCGTCGACACTCAGACTTCCGGTTCTGCGCGAGCAACTGGCGGCGGCGTCGCTGTGCCTGGCGCATGGTGCGGACAAGCAGCGCGTTGAGGACGATAAGAATCGAGCAGGGAACGAGGTGAATGAAGATGACGAAGTCATGATAGAAACAACGTCATCGAAGTCGTCAGCGTCACCATGTCGTGGTGGTCGACTGACTTACGGAAAGGAAGTAGCATGGAAGGAGGTGGATGAAGATGACGCGGAACCAGTAGTAGACGTGGTAATACAGATCCATGTTGTTCCTGACGACGGACGCGTGAACCTCTACGCATCCGACGACCGTCACGTTCGGTCCGTGAACCTTCGACGACACCGTCACCGCCTGATAGTACTTGTCGATGAAGCGCGTTAGCTGCGACAGGATCGCGATAACGTAGACTATGATGATAGCGCGGACCACGTTTTTGATCGTACACAACTTCTTGGCCAACATTGAGTGACAGACACAGATGTATCTACAAGCAGCGACAACACACGAAGAAGACGATGAATAATATTGAACAAAGTGGAACTATAAATATACTCAGTTCTTCTCGGTGTCAGATCCAGCTGCTATTTTGGCAGCCACAAAGAGAAATGTGAGGCAATGCACAGTGTTCGGGGTGGTGCTCCCGTACTCCTGATCCTATCCGACCCACGAAGCGAGGTCCAGACCATAACCGACTGGGGTCATCTCAGGGGGATTTTCTCCGCGGGTAATAAAAGCAAAACAAACGCAGATGACAAATAAGCTTAAACAGCAAGTTTACCTCTAGATAGTAACTAGAGTTAATCACAACTTGAACTTACTAACAGTGACTGACAGAACAGTTCATTAATAGCACACCTCAAGTCTGAAACTAAATAGACGTTACCAAACGTTGAGAAAATTTTGTTTATACCAATTTTGGCATAAGCTTAACGCTCGAACAACATGCAAATACCGTTATCACTGGTCATGAATTTGTGTAAGAATTTGATGACTTAAAAAGCCGAAGAATTGTTGGCAATCAATGACGACCACGGCTGGTCCAGTTTTCCGATTGGAATGTGTCCAGGGGGTATCTTCGGTTACCTGTATAGGCATTTTTCACGTGGTATGAGTTAATGCAGGTACGATAGCATACCTGTGCACGGCAAGGCCGACGGTGAACCAGATGGACGCCGTGTGACAGATGGTCGGCAGGTACTCTGCGAGGCAATTGTAGACGAAGCACCAGGCGTACGGGACGTACTCGGCTGCGCGTTCGAACGTGTAGAAATAGACGTAGCACGGCAGAGGCCAGAGTCCGGTCAACATGTCCGACTGTGCCATCGCCACCAGGATCAGGTTGGTTGCCGAGCGCATGGACTCATGGGAACCAGCGACCCCGTGACGTTGGGTAATTCCACGCACCATGACGCCGTGATGAGTCACGGCGCCCTTGGGACTGTTTACCGAGAGTACGGAGCTGAATTTAACTGAAGTGAGGCGTGTCACAAGCGTGACGTAAGAGACGTGTCAGTGATGTGTCATATGTTGACGATCATGACGTTGGGTAATTACCCGCATCATATGACGCCAGTGTCCATTTATACCGCGACTTGAGTAGCGACACGTGACGTCGATAGCACTGGCGAGGTCAGTTCCACCATGACGTGACGCTGTCGGCGTGATCAAGCCAACGACCGTGACGTTGGGTAATTCCACGCATCAGGACGCCATCTGTACCGGGCGTGACCCGTTGGTTGCCGAGCGCATGGAGGGCCGCAGCAGCACGGCGCTGACCAGTATGTTCGTGACGATGGTGAAGAGAATGACCGCCGGAGAGATGAGTCCGTGGACGTGAACGACGATGGGCCACAGAGGCAGCATTATCGGACTGGAACAGTTGTCTTCGTCGGAAAACTGCGTTTCGTTGCACATCGGCAACAGCCACGAACCGTCGACCGCCTCTACCCACTCCAGCGGCATCGTTTCTCCCTCGACCATTGCCGTCGGGACCGTGGACATGATTAGTCTTGGTGGTGGCCGGCCGGGTCGATCAGAGTTCAAAGATTAGCGCGAAGTATACGATTAAATGCCGGACCCAGCACGTTCTTCTTTCACCGTGAAGACGTTACGTCCGATCTGCAATCAAACAACGAATGAAAGATGTTAACAGAACAGTAGCAAACAACAAAATCTGCAGTGCAAGGCACAGCAAGCGTACCCGCCTCGGAATTGGAACACTGTGGTCGGTACTTGAAGTAACTCGGACCATGCGATGGAGTTGCCGCCGAAACAAAACGATTTCGGCATTTTCGCGTCCTTGACGTTGACCTCTGACCTTGACCTTGGCCAAAATATAGCGAGCGATAAAGGAACAGACGAGATACATTTTGGCGTTCTCTTGGATAAATCGGACTATTTGCAACAAAATTAGGGACAGAATAACAATTTCGGCATTTTGCGTTCTTGACGTTGACGTTTTACCTTTCAAGTCAAAATGTAACGGGGCAATAGAAAGACCGTCGAGGAACATTTTGATCTTTATTTGAAGTAAATCCGACCACTTTGCGTGACTGACGGACTGACGGACAGACCACGGAACCGCGGACAAACCCACAAAAAATATTGAAAATGTTTGAGAAACTTAATGTCTCAAAATCACCAGGGCCTGATGGACTACATCCCAGAATTTTATATGAAACTAGGACTAAAATAACTAACCCCTTAAAACTTATATTTGATGCTTCCCTTAAACTAAAGGAATTGCCACATGATTGGGTTAATGCCATAAATGTTGTAAAATGCCATATCTGCTGTCTATAAAAAAGGCAAAAAGTCCGAACTATGCAATTATAAGCCAATTAGTCTTATGAGTATTCTGTGCAAAATAGTGGGACAATTTATAAGAGATTATATAATTAAGAATTTTTTTTTACAGCCATCTTTTTAGCAAGAACCAGTTTGGTTTCTTAAAAGGCCGATCCACTATGTTACAGCTACTGCATATTATGGAGGAATGGACAACCGCACTAGAAAACGGGGGACAGATTAACACAATTTATGCTGATTTTGAAAAGGCCTTTGATGAGGTACCACATCATTTATTATTGAAAAAAATTGCAGAGTTATAATCTCAACGTAAATGTTATCCAATGGATTGGGTCATTCGTGTGTTATCGAAAACAAAGAGTTAAAATTAATGGTTGCTACTCCGAATGGACAGATGCCATTAGCGGGATTCCACAAGGTATACTATCATTGGCCCAGTTCTATTTACTATTTACACAAATGACTTACCAGAAATTTGTGAACAGTTTGTCCGTATCTACTTTTTTGCAGATGATGCAAAGTTGTTTAAGCATGTCATCTGTGACGAAGATCATAAAGCTTTACAGTTAGGACTGAATGCTTTGCAAGATTGGTCTAATAAATGGTTATTAAAGTTGAACATCCCAAAATGCAAAACAGTTTTCTTTGGACGAAACATAAATAAAAACTAGAAATCAATATGCATCATCGCCGCGGGCAATGCAATACCGGCAGGCCTCTTGAGCGATTTTGAAGAAAATGTGTTTGGTTAATGGATTCTCAAGTCCGTCCGTTCTCTTAAGTACAATTTTAACATTATTGGTATAAAAATGTGGGCTTATGTAACTAAAAATCGCGAAAATTTCGAATTTTTGGTAAAAAAATTTCCCCAGAAGGGACAAATCTCCCCGAGCAATTTTTACACAATTAAGCGAGGCGGAAGGTGTCCCAGGTCCGTACCCTCACGCCAAATTTCAACGTTGTAACTTTTAAAATGTGGGCTTGCATCACCCAAAATCGCCAAAATTAATAATTTTGGGTATAAATTTGCCTTTAAGCGATTTCTTTTAAAAAATTTGGCTTTGGGAGGGAGTCCCTGGTTCGCACCCTCATGCCAAAGTCCACCACTGTGGGTTTAAAATAGTGGGCCTACAGCCCCCAAAATCGCCAAAATTTATTATTTTTTGGTATAAATTTGCCCAAAAGGGGTATACCCCCTTGAGCGATTTTCACAAAATTTGGCTCGGTGGAGGGAGTCCCACGTTCGCACCCCTCATACCAAAATTCACAGTTCTGATTTTTAAAATGTGGGCTTACAGCCGCAAAAAATGCGAAAATTTGCCCATATGCAAAAATTTTTGGGGTCCACAGAAAAAGTTGAGTATAGTTGCACAACTACAAACCTTCCTGCATGCAATAACACTATATTTGTTTTGATAATAATACTGCTTCATGACGTTTCCGTTATCACAAACTTTGTAATTCCAAAGTGTGACAAACAAACAAACAAGCAGACAAAAAACATCACACTTTTTCGTCTACAGCCGGCGCGCGACCCACAATCCCAACCATAATTGGCGTGGTGATAGAGAAGATCCGTACCATTTTAGCTTCCCCTAACGTTTTTTGATCTGATCAGTATTTTCGCCGCTAGGGGCTATTGAAAATGTGAGGGAAAATGCCCCCACGGCGGGAAAATGCTTATAACTTGGTTGTTTGTCCCCTGAAAGCGACCGAATTAAAAACTTAAAAGCTGCCTATAGACGCTGCCTTAGACGCGTATAAAATCTGATAATTTCGTAAAAATTGTGCAAACGAGTGACCGCTGAGGGCATGGCCAAAATTCGAAATTTTGACAGTTTTGGGGCTGCATTCCCACATTTCTGCCCCGATAAACGTGAAATTTGGCACTTCGGCCCGCTTCTCGTGCCAAACTTCACGTTTATCGGGGAAACGTGTCGCCTATGCAGGGCGAAAAAACCTATTTTTGGACTATTGAGTAAAAACAAAACCGGCATGGCTGCGCTTCGCGCTGGCCTGCCGGTAATCATATCTACTCTGTACAAGGCCTAGTACACAGTTAGAAAGACTTGAACACATGAAAGATCTAGGGGTGATATTCGACAGTGAATTAAACATTGTGCAACACTGCAAAGAAAATATTAATACTGGTTATTCATATTTAGGAAGACACTTTTGTTATGTTTTTTAAGAGCTTGGTAAGATCGCATTTAGAATATGCAAATTCAGTATGGAATCCGCACAGACTTGGATTAATCAAAGATCTCGAAAAAGTCCAGATGCGTGCAACTAAATTAGTTATTAGTATTAAGAACCGCACTTTTAAAGATAGACTCAAAAGGTTAAAATTGCCAACTTTTAAATATAGACGTATTAGAGGTAATGCGATTGAAGTTACAAGATCTTGACTAATAAAATGATAGTAGAGTGAATTTGTACCTGAAAAAGCAGCAAGATAGTATAACTAGAGGTCATAGCCTAAAATTAGTAAATAATAGATATCACTATAGTTTAAGAACATTTTCTTTTGCACCCAAAATTGTAAATGTGTGGAACAGCTTGCCAGAAATAGTAATATCAGCAGATACAACAGACACTTTCAAAAGAAGACTAGCCTAGATATATTTTGGCAACACCAGCATATATTATATGATTATAAGGTTGAGTTAACCGGGGTCGGGAACAGAACTCAGATAAATGCGGATGATAACATTATAATATAATTGCACTTTTGCACTGCTTAGGCCTATTTTTCGTTTGCACAAGCTGGGCATAGAGGCACATGCCTACGCCCATCACACATCTTTGCTTTGCTTTATGTCGCACCTAAAAACAGTACCCGCCGCGGCAGAGCTAACAATGGGTCATTAGATCAGTGGGTCATGGGTCAAATGGGTCAACAGATCTGGATAGGTCACATGGTCATGGGTCAGTATCCGTGACCTATTGACTTATGAGTTAATCTATGAAATGTGAACAACGTACCAAAGAATTAATTATTTCATCTGCTCGATTGTGGTAAAAATTTTTGAATAAAACAATAACCGGTAATTAATTTTTAATCTTTTGCTAAAAGGTTCTATATAAGCTCGTTACAAATTACGACAGTGTGTTTATGGTTCACTATAAAATAACCTGTGTATGTCTCACCAAGCTCAGAATATACACCTCTCTTGTGCAGTCGGTAGTGTTATATGGTTCTGAAACGTGGACACTGCGCAAAGTAGACAGTGACAGGATCCAGTCTTTT
>Ga0209339_1000356_pt1 | contig 16977 bp, 4 predicted proteins | sample OlaalgELextract3_FD_187376 | JGI IMG/M metagenome (GOLD analysis project Ga0209339, IMG submission 187376) | Olavius algarvensis symbiont microbial communities from Tuscany, Italy - Type A ELBA extract 3 (SPAdes) (version 2) | ecosystem: Host-associated > Annelida > Digestive system >... | reverse complement strand
TAACTTGACATTAATACATTGCAGCAATTAAATATTCTTTCGCGCAAGCAATCGAAATATTGCCGAAAATTAACGCGTATAATCAATATTACTTACGCAAGCAGGAACTTGTTTACTTCTGCGCGACGTAGTTGTGATGCGGTTATTCCTCCGTCCAATAGCAGCTCGTCTTTTGAAGTGTCCGCCATTTTTGGGATTGTAATTTTGATGACATTTGTCGCAACGCTACGAATCTATGGAATTGCCTCTAGAAATTTATATTAGTACCTCTATGAAAGTTGTATATAAGTTGTATATAATTAGTGATACAGTAATAATTATCATATGTTCCTAATAACAGAAATCCTAATCATTTATTATCACTATACTAAAAACGTTCGCATTCTGGTTCAGCTATAGTACTAATAACTTAATAAGCTCATCGCAGCATTTAAAACCTTTGGGAATAAATTCCCATGGGAGTGTAGGTAATTCCCATTCCCACTGAGGTGGTTTCCCATTCCCTCCCATTCCCAATTCTGTGTTTTATTCCCATTCCCATGGGATTCCCGTTCCCATTGTGAATCCCATTCCCATGCACATCTCTACTGTAGTGTAGGCGCCGAGAACGACGGAGACGGGACGAATGCCATGGGTATGGGACAGAGGCGGGGCAAACGCCGTAGGCGTGAGAATGGAGGAGCCGTAGGCACCGATTCGCTCCGTCCAGAGGTCGGGTATTTCAGCTATAGTGTCTGATATTTGCGAACGATCAGGTTCAGCCGGTGCCGGAAGCCACGGCCAAGAAGATCGCCAAAGACGTGGCTACGTTCAGTCCAATCGTGACGCTGGAGCCACGACGACGCCGGTTCCATCAGCCGGTAACGTTGACGATGCCGCTGCCTCCGCCACTGCCAACCACCGCCGCGTCGGCCGCTGAACCGTTCGACGACGAAGTGAACCCGGACAACCTACGGTTCCTCTGCAGTCTAACTGGTAATCTATCGATCCATCCATGTTTGTTTCTCAGAAATATCAAACAAGACATATGCAACATACATTACGATAGTGGGTATTTAACGTGCAGTAAAAACCTGACATTAGTACAATCAAAATCTGAGTGATGCAAGACACAGTAGTGTACTAATAACTACACCATTAAAAGGAAAAGAAAAAAAACTCAAAATAATAATAAAATAAGCTAAACTACACCTCATATTTCAAATATTTCGATAAATCAGTTTCGCTTATATATAGATAGAACGTTTTAACGCATTTTACACTGCTCTCATTCAGACTTCAGAGTTTGGCACACTTGAAGTTCTTATTGAGTTGTTGTAATGTTGAGCAAATGAAGATACATTTTTGCCGTGCGATGCCCTTAGCCGTCATGTGGTGTCCGTCCGTCTGTCAGTCTGTCCATCACGTTCGTGGATTCTGTCGAAACGAATAAATATATCTTCAAAGTTTTTTTCACCATCGGGTAGCCACACCATTCTAGTTTTCCATACCAAACGTCATGGCAATATTCCGACAGGAACCCCCCCCACCCCGTAACGGGTATGCAGAAATCGCGATTCTGAGCCAATATCTGGCTTCATCGCGTGCTGTCAACGCCTCTGCGACCGGCCAGGTGTTATCACCACGTCACCGCCGGACCGTGGCAAGTTGACATTTATCGCTGGTAGTAAGCGGCGGAGTTTGTTGATGGCGGGAGACGACGACGAAATGTTTATGACAAGAAGTCTCAACGTTACACCAAAGACAACAGAACAGCATTTGATTGTTGCACACAGTGATAAATCTGTAGCCTATGTAACTAACAATAACATACTGTGCTCGACGTTTTGTAATATTGAAGCTAATTACTGACAGACACGAAGCATCGCGCGGCCTCTTTGCGATAGCAGAGCTACTTGTAACATTTGTGAGTCAGGACAGCATTTTGAGCTGAGCAGGCTGTCAATGCGATGCGATAATCAGCAGTTGAGTATTATTATAGGTGGTAAATATTATGTTTTGTAGAAGGCACCGTGCCGTCGCAATGGCAGGACATCACGGGATCGATGCCGTTGAACTTTAATGACAATTCTGTGTCTTTCAACACTACAGTGTCTGGCAGGTAAGATGTCAGGTTACAACTAAAGGTTTAAAAAACAAGAAATACGTTCTGTCGAACTCGGAGTCTGTCCAATGTAACTTTTTCGTTTTTGATCACGTGCTGTTCATCCAGTTCAAAATCTGCTGCTATGTACAAAATTTCATGAAAATCGGGTGATTTTTCGCTGAGATATGGCGATATATCGATTTTAAAAATGGCGGCCGTCCGCCGTCTTGGAATTGTTTTACCACCATACGAGACCACCCACGAAGTCTCTGTTGCTGGCCGCAGCTGCCTGTCAAATTTCATGTCAGTCAGATACACAGATCTGAAGATATAGCTGTTTGAATTTTTCGCATATTTGGCTTGTAATATGCCTATTCAGGCCCACAAAATTAGAAAGTGTGGCGGACACACAGACAGACACACACACACACAGGTAAGTTTATATTCTGTCCATGCACCGCATTGGACAGACAACAAAAGCCGACAGAAGTGACGCAGTCGTCACACGAAGAGCAGTGTTGCATAGAAAGATAAATCTTTGTCGGTGCACGGCAGCAGTTCAGATCAGATCAGATCAGATATTTTATTTGCCAAAAATAACTAAACATTAATAATAAATTCACAATTTGACATAACACGAAAAATGCAGGCTACCACATAGAAATGTCCGCCAAAGCTTTTAGCCTATGATGACGTACATACAACTCATAATTCCGCAATAAACAGACAAAGGAGAGACAGACAGAGACAGACAGACAAACAGACGCGCCTAAACTTAACTAACAGAGAAGTGCAGAAGCCGCCGTAAGCAAAACAGTATGCCGAATCACTAAAGGTAAAGGTAAAGGAAGTGGATTTATATAGCGCCTTTATTGTAGTACCTCACATGCACTCAAGGCGCTCAGGCACGGATCACACAGTGTTACCTGCAAATTACACCGTACCTGCCTCTAACTCGTAAGTATTCACCAGATGGCGCATCCCAGACTGAGGTTGCGGACATCTAATTGCAGCCTAATACTCATTTATCTACCCCGAAAGGATGAAAGGCTGAGTCGGCCTGGTTGGCTGACTTACAGCTGACGGTTTATCCACATAAGTGGTCACCCGTCAGCCGCAGTTCGAGCGCAGGACAGCGAAAGTTCGCCTGTCAGAGACCGACGTTCAACCACTGTGCCACGCAACCAACCACTAGTTACATTATCACAAAAATTATGCATATTAATAAACTGACGATAATAACAAAAATAAAATGAACACAGCAATATACATGTAAAACAATGTTGCACGCAGGCCAATCAGTGATTACAGTGTCATTAAGAAAATTTAGAAAATATACAGAAAATGTATGTAGGCCTGTGTAAGTGGGTAAGAAAAAAGCAACGACAAAAACAACTAGAAGTTGTAGTCGTCGCTAAGGCTATTGATTACATGTAGGCTGAATGTCTCGCAACCACAGTGCACGTAGCCTACGTTACAGAGAGCTGGATTTCCTGTGGCATTTGACAAGCGTTACGTAACGTCTTAAAAGTGAAAGAAAACACAGTAGGCCTACAACAAATTCTCAGCACACAATTAACGACGACACCTTTATAATATATGCGCAATGGACCACCGTTGAATTGGCCTCAGCACTAGTCGTAGCAAATCTAGGCCACGGCGGCCCAGATGGTATTATTAGGCCTACACGGCAAAGCGAAAATACCGCTGAGAGCTGTTAAAATGTTTGGCGTGAAATCTTAACTTTTTCACAAGTTGGGAATTACAGTTTCTTATTTCAAGAACTTCTGTCTGTCGTGTATTGTGCTGAGAATAATTTGTACTGTGTTGTCGTGCGGTGCAGGTACTGGCTGGTGAACTGTAGCCCGGAAGCCGTTGCAGAGAACCCGGATGTCGGCCAGCAGCTGGCTGACCAGCTGTACCCTGAAGTGATGGCCGTACCGTACATGGCCAAGTTCATCGTCTTTGCGAAGCGTCGCGACGAGAAGCACGGCCTGCTGCGCGTCTTCGTCGTAACCGACGACAAACTCGACAAAACGCTCGAGAGTTATCAGCGCTTCCTCGAAGTCGCCCGCAGCGACGAAGTTGAGGTAAGATTCCAATCACTAGGTCGGTTGCGTGGCGCAGTGGTAAAGGTAAAGGTGACGTGCATTTATGTAGCGCCTAGTCGTGAAATCTCCAAGGTGCTCAGGCATCGATCACACACAGTTTTACCTGCAAATTACACCATGCCTGCCTTTACGTCGTAAGCGTTCACCAGATGGCGCTACCACTGACTTGCGATAGCGTCCGTCTAATTGTAACTTCCTACTCATCTATCGACCCCAAAAGGATGAAACGCTGAGTTGGCTGACCTACAGCAAACGGTTTACCCACATAAGTGGTCACCTGTCAGCTTTAGGTCGAGCACAGGACAGGGAAAGTTCGCCGGTCAAAGACCGACGTTCTTCCACTGCGCACGCAGCCAACGTCGAACGTCAAACGTTGGAGGTTTGCGCTCTCTGAGCCCACTCTAGTTATCTGTGGTTTACTTGCTGAAATAGCTGCATATTGTTTGTACAGGTGATAGACGAGAAACCACAGTATCTCGAGATGGCTGGGAATCTGGTTCCGATCGCTAAGACCGAAGAACAACTGAACGTCGTGTTCCGAGCTTTCACCGAGAACCGTCTGGCGTTTCTCGTACGGATCCGTGATCCGACCCGGGAACCGACCGCGCGGTTGGCATTCATGCGTGACCCGAGAGAGGTTCGAGGACAGACTCCCGTCTGCTCCGTTGTCGTCACTCTTCCAGAATTCGCACTCGACGACTCTGCGACCGACGTCAGTCGGACCAAGACATGTACGTCTCTCACTTTGTACTTGCTGCCTATACTTGCGTGCTTTGTGAATGGATGAAAATGCGGGAATGATATTCACAGTGCTTTTTTTGTGACGGTACGCGCCGGTACGGCGCACCGGCACCTTTTCCCGCCGAAGATAAATTTTTTCCCGTCTTTCTAATATGCACGGACTGTAAATTTACCGCATTATTTATCTGCCATAAATTAAATCGCTAGAAAGTTATTGCTACCAAAAGCTCTGACGCTGAAATGACGTCAGTGGTCAAGTGCGATGCGGCATCTGCGCCGCTGCTGTACCATGTCCGTGTGCGGTGATCGTAGAGTCTGCGTTGGGCCAGGCACGCCGCGGACTGCTGCTGTTTTAAAGTAATTCGCCATATTCTAATATCCGTCATTGACGTCGACTTTAGTACTTTGGAAAAATTAACAGACTACGAATAGCCTCCGTCTGTACGCGGTCAACGCGGAGAATTAGCCAATTTAGCCTACTGGTACGTATGCAAGTTTGGATTTAGTGCTTACTTACTTACTTACTTTCACGCGCACTTTGCTGAGACAAATGACGTCATTTCATGTGTGCGTCATTAAAATTAAGAGACAAAATAAGTAACAAAACTAGATTTGTAGGGCGACACGTTAAAAAACACCTACGGCCGTTAGTATCTTACGGGTTCTGTTTCCCTGAGCAATTGAGCCAGAAAGATCGTCCCAAAAGCACTCCACCCCTCAGCGCCTTTGGCGCCTCGATACTCGCGCAATACCGCCACCTTTTTCCAAAAAAGCACTGAATATTCATGTCTCTCAGTCATACGTACCTCGCTCCGGTGATAGCTGGTGATAGTTATTGTCAGTCTTTCGGGCGCCTCTGTAACTGTTTGTAACTTTGTTACGATGTTTTTTTTTCCGGCAAACGCAACGCTAGTATGCGTTTTGTCGGATATTAAATCTGAGGTAAGTGTATTTTTTATGTCCGGGAACAGATACCTCGGCGACGGTGTTACACCGATCGGCGTGAAACTTTGCATGATGGTACAGCTGTGTCCCGGTCTCCCGGACAGTGCTCCTCCCCTTTTGGTGATGATATCTTTAGTGGTCTCCAAATGGGCGGTCGAAAAAGGGCTTTTGGTGGACCATTTTTGGCTTCTTGCCATTTTACCACGAATATCTTGAAAACATTAAGTCATTAAATGTCAATTAGGACTTAACATCAGCTCGACGAGAGCTTTCTGAACATGGTGCAAGGTACGTCGCGGTCGGTACGGGGCGGTAGCCCCCAGGAGAGGCCGTTATAAGCAAAAATGTGTTACATTTTTGAGTATTTTTTCAGCAACATCTGTCATAAACGAGATCCACTTATGCGTGGCCGTATGCATGGCACGGTCACACCACATCAGTGGATCTCGTCCCAGTCGTTCGTGGCGCTTACACGGTCGACGCTCACGTGGCATAAGCTATACTGGACCGTTCAAATGTTGATCACTCGTGACGATCCAACAGCGATCGATGCCAAAACGAGATATTCGTCGATAGTCGCGATTTTTCGGTTGTTCTGCTTAAGGCTACATTTTATTGTTACATTTTATTTTTTATGCCTCTGACAGGTCATTATGTTCTCAGTTGTCTGTTAGTTTGTTCGACCGTCCATCTGTTCCTTCGTCTTTTACCAAATCTGTGAACACGACATTTTCGAAGTGAATTAATAGATTTGGATGCAAATTGGCACAAGCGGTCCGTCCACGGGACAAAGGCGTGAAACGGTCAACCTCGGGGGTCAGGAGGTCAAAGATCAAGGTCACATAAGCTGAAGATATATTTGGCGGCCTGGCAGAGGCATCATTCTCAACCCTCGTGTGTCGAGAAGCTTTCATAGTTTAAGTTTCATTCAGTCCTCAGAATTGTTGTTTACAAATTGTTGTTTACAGATGTTCAGACAATGAGTCTTGAAGAGACAGTCACTGACACGTCATATCTTCGACCACAAGTGAGCCACGATGAGGCAATATCTAGCGAGCCAATCAGCATACCATCATCGTCCTCACCAGATCTTCGCTCGTGGAAGACGTTCGCTGACTCAGAAGAGCTTCTGACTACTTCCACGCTTTCTGATGAGACATTGAGACCACAAGAACACATTCCTTTGGTGGTGGTTGATCCAGTCAGCATTGATCATCTTCCAGATGGGACGGAGGTTCTCCGAAAGCGGTCAGAGCAAGAGAATCAGGTGACAGACAGCGGGAGAAAGATAAAAACAATTATTTTGCGGACATACCACAAAACCATCGTCACCGAAACGGTAACGTTATACGAGATAGTTCTGCCTCGGAAGATGGAACAGCTGGTTGGAACAACGGTCGAAGAGCATATTACAGACATGGCTCCTGGAGTGGATGACACAATGACAGAGGGAGTTCGAAAGACACATTCAAGGCAAGACTTTGAGAAAGAAACTCTTCCTGATGGAACGTGGTTAAAGCGGTCGGTATCGTTAACAGTAATTGATCCAATTGAGCCAACAGTCGATAGCACTGAAGATAAAGAGCCACTGACTGATTCAGTACCTGTACCAGAAAAGACTGAAAAGCGTGGAGATGAAACGGAAATGAAGCCTGATGGCACCAAGGTGCGAAAAGTAATACGGACAGTAGTGTCTCGGATAGATAAGACGACAAAGGTCGAAGAAACATCCATCAGTCAGCCATTATCAGTTGCCAGTGAAAATGGTCATACCCCGTCACCGGCGTCATCAGATAGTGGATTTGAAATGGTAAACCAAGATTTAATTGCCGAGCAGCAGACTCCAGTGACAGTGATAAAAGACACTGTGGATAAGGTTCCAGAGAGTAAACTTACAGCCGTTGATGGTGTGTCTTTGCCAGAAGGTGCAGTAATGGTGACGAGTAAGCCAGCTGAGGAGCTGGAAACTTTGTTGCACGATGCAACTGAGGACAGTTTCAAACTTACAGACTCAAAAGAAGTGGATGAGGAGAGTCCTTCTAATGCTGCAAACGCAGTAGCCATGTTGTCATCGGTTGATGATGAGCAGTCATTTGTATTTGTTGGTAAGGAGGTGGATTTAGTACCAATATTAAAGGACGAAATAGGATATCAGGCGCCTGGTGATGTGTCAGTAGAAGAGAGACCAAGTGACGGTGGTCCCTATGGACAAGTAACCTTAGTTAAACAGGAACTTGATGAGAATAATGCAGATCAAGGCATCATGGAAGACATTGCAAACCTGGACCGTCTTCTGCAGCCGGATGACAAGCTTGATGTACACCATGAAGAACCAGATATTGTTACTCCAGTGTCTGTAGAATACCATGATGGTACCCGTAGACTGGAAGATGTGATTGGTGTGGTCCAAGAGCCAGCAGAGGTGGAAAGATTCCCAGGCCAGCAGCCGACCACTGCAGCCGAAATTCCAGTTCCAGAAAATGACAATGTCCAAACTGAAGATCTGTTTGTAGCAACAGAGCAAAGTGTCATGGAAGACATTGCAAACCTGGACCGTCTTCTCCCGCCAGATGACAAGCTTGATGTGCGCCATGAAGAACCAGACATTGTTACTCCAGTATCTGTAGAATACCATGATGGTACCCGTAGGCTTGAAGATGTGATTGGTGTGGTCCAAGAACCAGCAGAGGTGGAAATATTTTCAGGCCAGCAGCCGACCATTGCAGCCGAAATTCCAGTTCCAGAAAAAGATAGTGTCCAAACTGAAGATCTGTTTGGAGCAACAGATCACAGTGTGATGGAAGACATTGCAAACCTGGACCGTCTTCTCCTGCCAGATGACAAGCTTGATGTACGCCATGAAGAAACAGACGTTGTTACTCCATTGTCTGACAGACTTGAAGAAGTGATTGAAGCAGTCCAAGAACCAGCAGATGTAGAAAGATCGGTAGATCTGCACCCGACAGCAGCAGCTGAAATTACAGCTGTAACTGATGTGGACAAAAACAAGGTAATAGAGAATGTAATTGCGTTTGAACAGTTTGTGATTTCAGATAAAGAGACACCAGAGACCAGTTATAAACGAATGCAAGTTTCAGAAAACAACAACATCCAATTAGCAGTTGACGATGTTAAAATTGATAAGAAGGATGAAGCCGTTGAAGTGTGTGTGGCACCCGTAGAGACTTCTGTCAATGTACAGTATTACGATGGGACACGCACACTTGAAGATGTCATTGGAACAGTACAGGCGCCAGAAGCAACTTCACCAGAAACTGCTGAAGGCACTACGCCACAGTTAGATGGCGAAATTCATGATGAAACAGTCATTAAGCCAGAAGATAAAACTGTGGATCATATATCGGAAGACGTCGTAAAGTTGGAGAGCGTGGATGTACCACCATACATGTCAGAACTGGATCGTGCTGCCACAGTTAGCACTGCTGTGACACAGGATGAAGAAATTGTGAGAAATATCATGGAATTAGACGCGCTTTTTGTTTCTGATGAGCCGGCAATGGAAGGCAGTTTTCAACTAGTTTCAGGTGATGAATTGGCTACTGATCGTCCACTACCCGAAGAAACTGTTGTACCAGCAGTGTTCGTTGAGTATTTTGATGGAACGCGCAGACTTGAAGATGTTATAGGAGTGGTTCAAGAAGAACAAGAATTGCATCCTAAAACAGAACCAGAAGTTCCTGTCGCTCTTTCCCTTGAAGGACTTGTTCCAGATGAATCTGCTTCTCATGAAGAATACGAATATGTGGATCACTTGCCAACAACAGAAGACAAACAGGATACGGTGGAGCAACAAACACCAGAGGCAAAAGATGAGACTGTTGAGAATGACTTAGTAGTTATAAACGCCATGACATTTGACCACTTTGTTACTTCAGATGAGCAGAAAACTGTTGACAGTCTGCCAGTAATAATGTCTGAGAAGCCAGGACAAATGCCTGGAAAGTTGGAGAGCGCAGATGTACCAAACTACATGACAGAACTAGATTATGCAGCTACAGAAATGGCAGATAGCACTGAAATGACAAAAGATGAAGAAATAGTAAGAAATGTGATGACATTGGATGAGCTGTTCGTTTCTGATGAGCCATTAATGGAAAGCAGTTTTCAACTAGTTTCAGGAGATGAACTTGTTGCTGATCATCCACTGCTTGAAGAAATTTATGTTGCCCATAAGGATGTACCTGAAGTCTGTGATGAAGCACAGTTTGTAGCACCAGCAGAGACTGCAGCTAGTGTTCAGTATTACGATGGAACACGCACACTAGAAGATGTTATAGGAGTGGTTCAAGAAGAACAAGAAACCCAGCCTAAAACAGAACCAGAACTCTCTGTAGCTCTTCCATTTGAAGGATTTGTTCCAGATGTGGATTATTTGCCAACAGAAGTAGAAAAACATGATGCAGTTGAACAACAGGCAACTGATGCAAAGGATGAGACTGTTGATAATGAATTACTCGTTATAAATGTCATGACATTTGACCAGTTTGTCACTGCAGACGAGCAAAAAACTATTGACAGTCTACAGATATTAGCCTCTGAGAAGCCAGAACAAACTCCAGGTTATCAGGAACCAGAAAAAGACAAAGCCTCAGATATATGTGATGAGCCAAAAATTGAGGAAAAGTTAGAAACTCCAGTGAGTGTTGAGTACTATGACGGGACACGAAAGCTTGAAGATGTAATTGGGGTTGCACAAAAGCCGGAGTTGGGAAGTGATGAAGTTCCACCAGCTAAGCAAGAAGTGGAACAGGTAGGACTAGACAAAGACACAGAAATTGGAAATGAATTGCAAGCACAAGAACCAAGTGAAAGTGAAATAGAACAAGCCAAAGATACTAATGAAATTGTTCAGAATGTGATAGCATTTGAGCAAGACATTCTTCCAGCTGGTGGCGACATACAACTGTTGCCAGAAAAAGACATTATAGAAGCATCAGGTTACAAGGATGAAGTAGATGTGGTTGAACCAGTCATTGACAAAGACACAGAGGTGATAGATGAATTGGGAGTACAAGAACCATATGAAATAGAACGCAGCAAAGATGATGAACTCATCAAGAGTGTGATGGCATTTGACCAAACTGTACTTCCAGATGACAGCAACGTACAGTTATTGCCAGAAGCTACACAGGACATTTTTGAAGTGTCAGCCGATGAAAGTGTTGTCAAGGATGACATAGATGTAGGTGAACCAGCTGTTGTGCAGCAGACAGAAGCTGCTATCAGCGTGCAGTACTTTGACGGAACACATGAACTCGAGGACATCATCGGCATCGTGGAGCAGCCTGACACAACCAAAGTACATGCAACTGATGTGACACCACAGTTTGATGGTTTGGCACGTGATGAAGATCTGCAGAAACAAGAACTGGTAGAAGTTCCACAAGAGATGTTTAATTTGGACATGGCAGAGACACTTGAGAAACTTATAGTGGAGGAATCGACTGAAGTTGTAGAGTCACCAAGCACCGATTCGGCTACATATGAACAAGTCGTTAAAGATGTGGCGGCATTTACGCAAATTTTGCTTCCTACTAAGGAGCAAATAGAAGGTAACATCCAGGTAGCACCTGTTGAGAAGCAGGACGAACATGAAAATCCACAAGAGTTGGAGACTGCAGTTTCCATCGAGTACTACGACGGCACACGGACACTTGAGGAAGTAGTTGGATTAGTACAAAAACAAGAGACAGCGCATCCTGAAACAGATGAAGTCAAAGTTCCACAGTTTGACGAACTGCTACCAGACAATGCCTTTGCCAGAAAAGAAGTTGAACATATCGAGACTGATACAGTTCCAGATAAGGTAGAAGTGACAGAAGTACTGAGTCGGACAATGGCAATGGAGGAACCACATGCATTGGAAGAATCAGAAACTGCAGTTTCCATAGAATACTACGATGGGACGAGGACGCTTGAAGAAGTGATTGGGGTGATACAGGAGAAACAGGAAACTCAGCCTCAAATGGAGATTCCTCAAGAAGCGAATAAGATAAAAGTGACTGAAACGCTGGGTGAAACAATTGCAACTGACGAGCCACAGATGTTGGAAGTGTTGTACCGCGATGAGACAGGAACACTCGAGGAAATGATTGATGCAGTTCGGCAGGAGCAGCAACCAGCCGATCATGCCTATGAAATTTGTGCACTAGGTGAAGAAGAAATTCTTCAGAGCATTACTGATATCGATCAGTCTTACAGTGCTGAACAATGTACAATGATTGAGGTGGAACAAGTAGTAGTTGAAAGTGACAAAGTAGAGATATACATCCGGTTTCCACAGAAAGCAGTCTGTATGCAGTTTTATGATGGCACGCATGATCTCGAAGACGTACTTGGTAGTGAAGATGACGAGACCTGTACAAAACTTGACAGCTTACCTCCGACTGAAGTTCCAGTGCTAGAGTACGACATACAACATGATACTTTGAGGTTTGACAGTGTTCCGGTACAGCTTGAACAGTTAAATGCAGACACAATTCAGACGGATTTTGTGAGAACTGCGGTTGAAACATTGGATGCTGCTGTACCAAAAATATTACTGACGACCTTGGAAGTGGGAACTGAGTCGAAAGAGACAATTTTCTCCGACTCTGAAGGGCCGGTTGACGTTGCAGCAGTCCTGCCTGAAGTGGACGTTCCTTTGCCAGAGCATCTGGCAGAAACTGGAACTGCATTGACTGATGTGGCTTTTTCAGACCTGCACAAGCCAGTGGATGTTGAAGCAGCACTGACGGAAATGATTCTTCCTTTAACAGAGAAGACCGTTGACGTCGGGGCAGCAGTTACAGAACCGGCTTTTGACATGAAGAAAGAGTCTGACGTTGAAGCAGCTCTAACTGAAACGGTTGCTGCTGAGTTGGAACTGACATTCAAGGACAGGAAATTGCCAGCTGAAGGGACTTCTCCGGAGTTAGAGAGGGTATTTAATGTTGATGCAGGTGTGACAGAAACAGTCGTTCACGAGCCAGAAAGAGTTGTGGTGGCAGAAGATGACATTACTGAGTATGCTTTTGACGTGACTGAACAACCCACTGACAGTATCATCCCGTCGTCAGTTCATGCGCAAATTGACATCAAATCTGAGGAGCAGCAAACGCCATCAGAGTCAGTAGACGTTGCAGACACATCAGTGGTGGTGGAAGCGGTGGAGATAACAACTAAACCAGTTGAACAACTGAAGGAATATGCTGACGTCGCGCTCTCCATGCCACATATGGCCGTGTCTCCAGTTGAATGTCCTCGGGAAGACTTTTATCCCGAGGAGATTCTTTCCAGGGGGCCACTGGTCGAAGAACCGGTGTCTATTGAACTCGATGTACAGTCAGACCTCATGACATTGCCAGACGTTGTCAGCACAGTGAAACCTGATGCCATTGCTCTCAAGGAGTCTCCTCTTGAAGGAGAGGAGATGACTGCCGTAGAGCAACTGCCAAAAGAGGTTCACGCAGCAGATGACGTCCTTGATGACAAAACTGGGAAAGAAATTTTGATACTAGCAGATAAAGTTTATGATGACGCAATGAGAGAGACCATGGAAGGTCTAAAGTACAATTTGCCATTGGAGCAGCTACCACATGCAGGAGAAACGACTGACGTAGCCGAAAAAGATAAAGCAACTCAAGTGCCAACGGCGGTTGAGAGTGATGAAGTGTATATCACGGTTGACAGTGATGAGGTCATAAGAAGCATGGCAGATTTGGATCAGCTGATGAATCCGGAGTCTACAGATTTATTACAGAACAGCATTGATGGCAAACACGAACTGATATCCACAGATGAGACTGCAGTTATATTTCCATTAATAACAGATGAAGAACATCCTGTTCGTGTGGATTTTTACGATGGCACGCGAACCTTAGAAGATGTACTTGGTGAGCAGGAAGAATTGAAATATGCTGATTCTTTGCCAGATGGCATGGCACCTGTGGAGGTTGTATCATTGCCAGATGGATCAAAGGTCAATGACCTTCCGGTTACAGATGTGGCTATGTCGAAAGAAAATATACTGGTTTCCATGATTTTGCTGCCAGACAATATAGCTGTTACCAAGCCTGTAAACGTCGACACTGATGACAAATTAATAAGTGAAGCTGAGGAAGCTGACTCCACAGAAAGCGTGCCAATAGACAATACTGTCGAAGTTCATCCACAGCCTTCTGTTGATGTAGCTGAAGATTTAATTTCTGACAAACAGATTCCCATTACACCAGTGGAGGAGATCACTGACAGCGATGTGCAAGAAGTAGCCAAGTCGCTAGCAGCTCCAGTAGTATGCGTTTCTTCACGTGCCGACGAACACTACGATGTTGAACACGAATCTCCGCCATTGAGTGCCGGTTATGAATTTGATGCTATAGTGATCAATGAGTTGATTGATGAAGCTTTTGAACAAATCGATCACGAAGTTCCAGCTACTTCTCCTGTTGTGGATATGACGCCAATTGAAGTGTCCTCTGATAAAGCGCATACTGAAATATCGGTTCCACCCACTGAATTATCCGACTACTTATTTAAACAACATGATACTACACCGGTCGATGTCGTGCAGAATATGATGGAGTTAGATCAACTACTAGCAGTTGATGTTGACGAAGAATTACGCGTAACAGTGCCTGTGGATGAGGAGATTCACCATGAAGTGTATGATTTACCAGAGAAGCAAGTACATATCGATTACTTCGATGGCACTCGCACTGTGGAAGATGTAATAGGACCTATCAAGGAGGAAGTAATAAATCCACCTGAAGAAGATATGGTGCAAAATGCTGTGGAGCTGGATCAGCTAGTAGCACATGTTCTAGTTAATGAGTCAAATGTAAAACTTCCATTCGATGGCGAGATCCATGATCATGTGGTCACTGAAGTGTCTGAAACGTACGTTGCAGAACAGCGTATTCATGTTGACTACTTCGATGGTGCACGTACTCTGGACAAAGTTATAGGGCCCATGCGAGAGGAACCGACATCCATTGACAATGATGAGGATAGACCATACAAAGAAGCTGCTGTTATTAGCGAGGTTCCGTCATCTGACGAATCAGTTGTTGTTGAACAGCCGTTTTTGATAGTCTGGCCAGTAACACACATGGTCTCTAAGCTATCTACAGTAGAAACATATGAAGCTCAACTGCGTCAAGAGCCCACGCATGTTGTAACAGACGAATATGTTCTTCCTGATGACGAACTTATGGACAAAACATGCTTCATAGTGGCCGACATCGTTGCGCCAGTACCAACAGTTGAACATGAAGATGTGCAGATCCTTGAAAACACTTTCCACAATGCAATCGTAGAGGCGACTGCTGAACCAGCGGTTTTCTTTTATCACGCGACAGAACAAACAGAAAAGCTGATAGAGCTCAAACCACAAATGGCAGCAGAGGTTCAGCCAGAGGCCGTAGTTGAAAAGCCAGCAGAACACATTTTAACACCAGTGGTACAAGGAGCACTCAGAGAGCAGCCAGTATCAGATAAACTACCAAGCCAGTTTACAATGGAAACATATGAAATAGAGATTCAATGGGAAACTCCTGAGACTGTGGCCACGGTGGCTGAAGAGAAGGCAGTTGTAGACACAGCTGGCATGAGGACAGCTGACGTCGAACCTGCACTACCGACAGCTGAAAGTAAAGACATGCAGATCACTGGAGCTCCTTTTGAAGAACTGCCAGCAGAAGTTGAGCTAGAGGCTTTAGTGGAAAAGGCCGTAGTGAAGGATGAAACAACGCTGGAGTTGAAACTCCCAGAGGAAATGCCGGCTGCAACGGAACAGCCAGCAGAGAAAGAATGGTCAGTGTCAGAACTGCTGACGAAAGAAATTACCACAGAAACATATGAACTTGAGCTACGCAAGGAAACTCCTGAGCTGGAGACTGTAAAAGAACCATCTGCTGAAATGCAAATTGTGGACACAGGTGCAATAACTGATGTACAGACTGAGGCGACACTACCGACCGTTGAAGCTGGATACATGTTGGTTGTTGAAGGTACTGTTCCTCATGGCACTATGGAGCCGACTGCTAAACCAATAGTTGCAGTAGATCAGTCGGTAGGGGTGCCAGAAAAAGTAATTGAATTGCAGCTTGCAGAAGAGAAATCGCCACTGGTGGAACAAGCACCATTCAGAGAGCAGCCAGTATCAGCGAAGCTACCGAGACAGTTTACAATGGAAACCTATGAAGCGCAGATTCAACTGGAAACTCCTGAGATTGTGGACGTGGTAGCTGAAGAGAAGGCAGTTGTAGACACAGCTGGCATTAATAGAGCTGATGTCGAACCAGTACTACCGACAGCTGAAAGCAAAGATATGCGGATCATTGGACCTTTTCTTGAAGAACTGCCAGCAGAAGTTGAGCGAGAGGCCGCCGTGGAAAAGGCCGTAGTGAAGGATGAAATAACGCTTGAGTTTAAACACCCAGAGGAAACATCAGCTGCAACGGAACACCCAGCAGAGGAAGAATGGCCAGTGTCAGAAGTGCTGACGAAAGAAATTACCACAGAAACCTATGAAGTTGAGCTACACAAGGAAACTCCTGAGCTTGTGACTGCGAAAGAACTATCTCCTGAAATGCAAATTGTGGAGACGGGTGTAATAACTGATGTTCAGAGGGAGGCGACAGTACCGAGCGTTGAGGCTGTTGAAGACACTGTGCCGGGTGGCACCATGGAGACGACTGTTGAACCAACAGTTGCACTAGATCAGGCGTCAGAGTTGCCGGAAAAAGCAATTGAATTGCAGCCTGTAGAAGAGATATCACCACCAGTGCAACAAGTACCGCTCAGTGAGCAGCCAGTATCAGTAAAGCTACCGAGACAGTTTACAATGGAAACATATGAAGCAGAGGTTCAACGCGAAATTCATGAGACAGTGGCCCTGGTGGCTGAAGAGAAGGCAGTTGCAGAGACGGCTGGCATTCGGACAGCTGACATCGAACCTGTACTACCGACAGCTGAAAGTAAAGACATGGAGATCACTGGCGCTCCTTTTGAAGAACTGCCAGCAGAAGTTGAGCCAGAGGCCGTAATGGAAGAGGCCGTAATGAAGGGTGAAATAACGCTGGAGTTCAAACT
>Ga0209339_1000355_pt1 | contig 17021 bp, 15 predicted proteins | sample OlaalgELextract3_FD_187376 | JGI IMG/M metagenome (GOLD analysis project Ga0209339, IMG submission 187376) | Olavius algarvensis symbiont microbial communities from Tuscany, Italy - Type A ELBA extract 3 (SPAdes) (version 2) | ecosystem: Host-associated > Annelida > Digestive system >... | reverse complement strand
GATGAATGTGTCATGTATGTTCTCTTATTTGTGTTTTTCTGTCATTAGTTAAGTTCGTTTTTCTATATTTTTCGTTTTTGTCTACCATTGTATGGTGAAATAAAGATTTGTAAATATCACTAATACCATTTTCGATAGAACACTGGTAGCCTATAGCCCTTTTACAAGCGACGGCGTTTTGAAAATCGGTCAGATCAGACGTTCTGTATCTTGCTAATTAAATATGTCCTGTCTGTCAATCTTCACTCTGTCACTAGGCCTATGGCATATTATTATCATTATTATTATTACCTCCGTCAATAAGGCGGATGTTATGTGATCGTTCTCTGTCATTCTTTTATTCGTTCTGTCATTCTGTAAACAGGATAACTGACGAACGCGGAAACGGATGTCGACCAAACTTGGCAGGCACTGGCAAGAGATGACCCTCTAGAAGTGGTTGACTTTTGGTGGTGATCCGGATCTGCGCATGGATTCCGGTTTTTCATTCTCTTCGCCACTGAAGAATAGGCAATTTCCGACATTTGTTAGCATTTCTCTGTTGTCTCAGTTCTCATACAATCAACAGCTGATTTGAACCAAACTTGGCGAAATAAATGACGCCGACAAATGTATCCACAATTTTGGAACAGATATTCGACGGACATCCGGATCGAGATTAATCCGAAAATCTGAATTCGAATCCGGATCACTTTTGTTCCAAATTTTGGCGTCGCGGCGGAGGTTTGCACTCTCTATTACAGTGTATCTTGCTAATTAAAGATGTTCTGTCTGTAATTTACAGACAGGACATCTTTATAATTAGCAAGATTCTCACCGATTTTTAAAACGCCGTCGATTGTAAGGGCTATACCAGTGTTCTATCGAAAATGGTATCAGTGATATTTGCTGTTTTAGAGGTGTCATTCTGAGCCTTTACAACTGTAGTTAAACTTCCATGAAAGTTTTTAACATTAATACGACAGTAGAAATAATTGCTCACATAATGACGTCGCGACAACCGCAAGTCACTTCCTACCTATGATGTATTTCTGACCTATAGACATTGAAGCAGTTTATAATACATGACATGACCTTGTAGTTATTATTAATGGTAAAAACTTAACAGTTTAAAAAGGTGTGTAAGGACGACAGTCATTATCTCGCAGAACTAAAACAGCAAAAATCAAAAAGGCTGATATTACTTTTGCAGCACATTGCCATAACGTCAATGTGCTCCTAAGTAATATCAGCCTTTTTGATTTTTGCTGTTTTAGTTCTGCGAGATAATGACTGTCGTCCTTACACACCTTTTTAAACTGTTAAGTTTTTTACATTAATATTTGCTGTTTTTTACTCGTTTATATTATCACATATAAGATACTGCGATAGCACTTTTGAAAACCTCATCAGGTTCAATATATGCTGTAGTACACCAAATTTTGTCAAAATCCAATAATATTTTCACTGAGATATGGTGATTTAACGGTTTTCAAAATGGCGGCCGTCCGCCATCTTGGATTTTAATAATTTGCAGTTTTTGTCATGTGGCCTTTGTCGGGATGCCATTCTGCTTCTTCACACAAAATTTCGCCGAAATCGGAAAAATCGGAAAATCGTCGATGAGTTATGGCCACAAAAGCGATTTTCAAGATGGCGGCCACCGCCTTCTTGAATTTTAAAAATTTCAATTTTTGGTTACTAGACTGCAATCTGGTTCACCGATTGCTGTAGTGTGCCGAATTTCATCAAAATCGGACGATTTTTCACTGAGATATGGCGATTTTACGATTTTCAAAATGGCGGCCGTCCGCCATCTTGGATTTTAAAAATTTGCAGTTTTTGTCATGTAGTCCTTGTCGACATGGCATTCTGCTTCCTCATACAAAATTTCGCTGAAATCTGACAATCGGTTGATGAGTCATGACCAAAAAAGCGATTTTCAAGATGGCGGCCGCCGCCATCTTGAATTTTAAAAATTTCAATTTTTGGTCTCGTGACTGTCATCGGGTTCAACATATGCTTTAGTGTACCAAATTTTATCAAAATCGGATGATTTTTCACTGAGATATGGTGATTTAGCGATCTTCAAAATGGCGGCCGTCCGCCATCTTGGATTTGTTATGACGTCACAATACTGCATCGCCGGACACATTTTCGTTGTCCAAATATTGTCCTGAAATTTCTTGACGATCGGTGTTGTAGTTTCAGAGATACTTGCAATATCATAAGTCGGCTGTACTGTACATAACGGACCATGGCAATTTTGGGGTCGCGCATGCGCTGTATCACGTGACCCTTAGTCGGGGGGTCCAAAATAACCACTCGTATGAAATTTTTGACCCCTATTTGCCTATTCACTATGCCACTTTTATGCGTCTACGATGACGATTAAGAGGTGAGCATCCCCATTGTTAAGCGATTTTTGGGCGAAAATTTTCTAAGTCCCGTCAAAAATGGTCCCCAAAATGGCGCTAATTTTGGGAAATGGGGGTCTAAATGTTAGAGTTTATGATCGCGACCCCGAAAAGGCACATCCTTGCGCGGAACCGCGTGTTTTGGCATATTTTGCGTCAAAATCGATTAAGGGGCCTTGGCTGTAGCGAGTTGCAAGAACCCAAAAAACGGAAAAAAAACTAGCATAGTAAACACTTTTGGTGCGCAAAGTCACACATGCGCGGAAACGAAACCCCTGGGCGATCGTGACGAACTTTTGCACAGGTGTAGGGGTCCACGACGTAGCCTAATCACCTCTGCTAACTTTTATGACTGTCGCTTATGGGGTTTGAGCGTGGTGGGGGTCAAATTTTGGGTTTTTCCATTGACTCGCGTCGTCGCCCTTACAACACTCTCGCACTGCCGTGCGAGTGTGTGATTACACTAGTGTTTTATTGCACTAGTCATATTTTGTTTGTACTAATTAATGTATGTTGCATATGTCTTATTTTACATTACTAATAAATAAACATTGATGGATGGAGGTCACTCAAGTCATCGGTAATGTCATCCTTCATCAGAATAGATCACTGGGACTTTGTGTCAGAAACCGGAAAGTAGGCTACACTTATTTTCAGACAGTAGGCCTATCGCTTAAATGACTTCAAGATGGATGAAAGTTAGTGGCGATGTTACAGTGTAGTAGGCCACATAATCACTTTCTATTGGTGCTGTGTAAATAACCATGTGTCTATCTTGTATCGTTTCTGAGATATTCAACGTTGAATAAATAGACCATGCGTGCCCTTGAAATGTGTTAAGTCACTCAAGACCATTAAAAGTGGCACCATTCGATAGAAGATAAAAACGTTCTATCAGTCTGCCATTGTAAGTGTAGCCCTCTCTTGCATCATTTTCGACTTACTAGACATTGACAAATATCGTGACCTTGAACTTTAGGTTAAGGGTCACTCACGACTGAATGCTGTTAGAAACCAGACTGGATATCGATCTAATGCAGTGGGACGTGTTGAACATACTAGTTATTTTGTACGTTGCGGACACACAATACTCTTTTGCGTATTTCACTGTCAAAACAAAAGCGTATAATGTCATAATTGCTCATACTGTTCATCTATAATTGCTCTTTAAAATTATTTTCGTTTTGTTTGAATTCTATTGTTGAGCAGTACAACATCATGGAAGATATGATATCGAGACAGCCCCCTCCCTGGTTATGGTTTGTTCCTCAGTAACGAGAGGTCACAGCTTGAGATTACAAAAAATAGGACAAAATATGATTTATGTAAGTTTTGTTTTGCTAATAGAATAGTAAATATTTGGAATTCATTGCCTAGTTATGTGGTGTCTGCTGAAACTGTAAATTGTTTTAAAACAAGATTAAATCGATTTTGGCTTAACCAAGATATTATATATAATTTTCGTTCTGAAATTCACGGAACCGTAAGCCGAAGTGAAATTACAGTAAAATCTTCATTAGAGTAGGCATAGTAGTTGTGTTATTGAGTCGGGCAGAGGCTATCGCCTGCGCCTGTTTTCTTTCTACGTCTACGTCTACGTCATCATTGAAAAGTTGCATACGTTTTGTGAGCCTTCCGGTATATGTAATGTCAAGAATGAAAGATAAGCAAAGCAAAGATAAGCAAAGCAAAGCTAAGCTAGCAGAAAAGCTAGCAGAAAAACAAACATGACTGATGCGCCATCATAAATATATCAATAAAATACACCAACGTAGCCTAAGTATGCATTGTATGCATTCTTAGACAAAATGATAAATGTATGTTTATGGGCCATGCTGCCTGATTTAAAATAGATGATGATGACGATGATGATGATACACATACACAGCGTTAAACCCCAGACTGTAGCAGGAAATTTAGAGAATTTTTAAGGAATATTGGTCAGCTTTGACATAATGCAAAATGCCCATAGACAAAGAAACGTTCAGCTGAGGCTGCATTCGTCATCGATACGCACGTCGGTACTCCTTAGTACAGTTGTAAACAGAGCCGAACGGCCCGAATTGCCGACGGCCGCCCATTGTCTACTAAGAGCCAGCTACGTTATGCAATGCATGCCGCTTACCGCATTATGCATGCATGCAGAATTGTAGCGATCTGACTAAAACCACCTTCGTGACTCTATTCTGTTGCCTATGTAGACAACAAGAAGCTCAGCTATCGCAGAGAGGCCGCGCGATGCCTCGTGTTGTTGAGTACTTTGGTTAGTCGCTGAAGGCTACTCTAAGTAGAAAGATTAATATGGTGACTTTCGCAATCTAGGCTCCGTCCGTCTACCAAGTTTGAAGTTCGTAGGCCTTCGCGTTCGGAAGATATGGCGCATTTAGTGTGTCAGCTGTCTATCTACAACAGTTTCCCAGTTATTCGAACCACAATTGCAAAAAAATCGTCATTTTTAAGTACCCCGGCCTTCATTTTTTGTTTGCCCTGGGGACGCCCCTGCGGCAATCACGCAAAACGTTGCATGAATGAAAAGACAATTCAGTGCTTCCCAAACCCCTCGCAGCATGTACCCATCTATCTTGAACAGTTTCCCAGTTATTCGAACTGCAAGTGCAAAAAATCGCCGTTTTCACGTACCACAGCCCACATTTTTGTTTCTCCTGGAGACGCCCCTGTGATTATCACGCAATGTGTTGCATGGATGGAAAGACAATTCAATACTTGTCAAACCCCTTGCAGCATGTACCTATCTATATTCAATAGTTTCCGAGTTATACGATGCTGCTTAAGTCAATGCGTAAGTCCAAAAATCGCTATTTTTACCACATTTTTGTTTCCCCTGGGGACGCCCCTGGGGCAATCATGCTAAATGTTGTATGGATGAAAGAGAATTCGATGCTTACAAATTGTCTCGCTGCATGTGTCCATCTAACTATAATCGTTTCTGAGATAGAGCGATATATTGATCGAAAATCAAGTGCCCCCCGGTCAGTCGCCCCTCCCCCCAGTGCACAGGGGCCTACACAACACCATCAATGCGAACTGATGTACAATGTGAAGTCCCAATTCTAGTCTCGTATCATGCACGTAATTCTGCACTAATTTATTATATAAAACGAGGCGGGCAATTTTTTGGAAACTGGCAGTAATCCTGACCCTATCCAACCCACGTCAGTGAGGGGGCAACTGAACGGGGGCACTTGACCGGGGGGACAAGTGAGGACACCGGCCTAAAAGTTTATCACGTACCGTTACTGACATGTTTAGCGTCGAATATTGGCGTTACCTTGGTTATTGAAATTGCGTGATGTCATTCGAAAGCTTGGATATGGTTTCCTACTCGCATTCCATAGCAATTACAAATGTATAATCTTTAGCCTTTTTGACACTATTTCACGAACGTGACGGTTAAGGCCCGTTTATAGCGTTTATAGCAACGCAACTCAATTCAACTCAACTCGACGTCAAGTTGAGTTGAGTTGTGTCGCTGTAAACGGGCCTTAAGACACCGCGTGACCGCTCGACGGCACAAGCCTCGCTTATGCGAAGCACCGCGCGGCAAAAAGTCATGAATTTTTATTGCATAATGTTGAATGATCAGCTATTATCATAAGTCACGATGATATAATAGGTGATCATTCAATAATATGTAATAAATTTAGTCAATACTTTACGAGTATTTGAATTGATTTGGCTAAAAAAATCAACAGATAAAGGGAAGTCACCGTGCATTATTAACCTTTTCAAAATCTAACTACAGTGGTTTGATTTTTTGTCCACAATTACGACCAACGCCCGACGACCCAATCTAATTGGCGCTGAAAACAGGTGGGTATGAAAAATCGCGATTTTCGACTATCTTTATGTAGATCTTTATTTCACCAATAATATGGTAGTAACAATAAGAAATAGGCTATAATATGTAACGCGAAGGAAATTGTACACAATCTATCTAATGGTATCATTTCCAATGATCCTGACCTTGAGTGACTTAGCATTTGTCGTATATGAGTCTTGCTGACGCACTTGTACCACGGCTATACACAATTTACCCGTAACGTTCGCCTAATCTCAACAGCGAATCGCGACTTTTTTTGGCGCATCCTGACTTTTAGTGATTTTGCGCCCTACGAATAATCTTACTTATTTACTGACGAGTTTCTTGTTATTAATATCTATGATAGTTTTATAAATAACACGTAAAAACTAAAGCTTTTATTGAAAGGTGCAATATTACACAAGCAACTCGCTAAACAGTTGTCTGCAGAACGATGTGCTTGCAAGCCGCTTGCAAACTTTTTGCTTAGGCCTACGCTAACACCCGTCAGCTGATGTCATAGCGCAATTTATAGTACTTTGACAAGTAGGCCTACCGCGGGCGTATAGCCAGCACAAGCAATGCTTGCCTAAGAACTAAAAGTTTTTGCAAGTCACTCAAGATCGTTCAAGGTCATTGAAGATGGCGCCGATCGATAGATCACATAGGACTTTGTAATAATCTGCCATTGTAAGTATAGCTCTATCTTGTACCATTTTTCGAGTTAATTGCGTTCAAAATATCATGACCTTGAATTCTAGGTTAGGGGTCATTGAAGTCATTGGAAATGGCACCATTCGATAGAGTGCATGCGAGTTCCTATTCGTCTTCCATTGTAACTATGGCCGTATCTCGTAACGGTTACGAAATAAAGCGAGACATTGGTCGAAAACGCCAATTTTTCATACCCCCGTTATATTTATCATATCATATCATATCATATCATATCATATCATATTAAATTTACACACAGCACAACACTTGAACATATGCAGACAACATACATAAGCAATAAAAGTAAGTGCGTGTGAAGGTACAGACAGGTACAACACGTATACACTTAAGTCTATAACTTGCACGATCCCTAGAACTCCTTCGAATTTTTGCCAAAAATTTTAACACAAACTCTCCAGATCCCTGAGCTATTATATGGTGCAAACATTTTTCGAAAAGTTCTACTGTTTGAGCAGGTCACACGAACGTTACAGACAGACGACAGAAAGACAGACAGGCGACAGACATAGCTACGTTTACCTCAAACATGGCATTTGTTTTTTTTAAATTCAACAAAAAAATCTCCTGGCAAAAGTACTTGGTCGCAAGTACAAGTACACTGTGAGTCAACAAGAAGCTGATCAGAGATTAGATAGCCGAACGTAACATTTGCTCTACAACTTCAGCCTACAGAGAATATCGCAGTTTAAAATAAATTCTAACACTAAGCCCGACTTTAAACCCTAACCCATGTACCAAAATATTAACTTATGCTGGTCCACTAGGAATAATATTGTGAGTGTATTACAAAAGAACTGAAGAGGTCTGGTACTCTCTCGACAGCACGAAAAGATTCGTCGAACGCAGCTATTACAAGCAGCATTAACTTTATGCAGGTAGCAGTGTTAAACAGAAAAATTATACCTAGATATTTTACCTTGGGCACCCAGGGGATAGAGTTGCCACTGATTGTTATTACACACTGAGCAGGATTACACCCACCAAAAGTAATTAATTGACTTTTTAGTGGATTGAATTTAATATCCGATGATATACCATATGAACTGCATATATCAATTAATATCCTAGTATTGTAGCATTGAGAAAATCAGCAATTTAAGGCTACATTCGTGATATTTAGGTCTTGACAGTTTCCCACGGTAAAGTATAGCTGAACTGAATATGAGGTGGAAAACTAAAAAATACCTGTCGATGGCCTATACTCTTGGTAATAAGTCTGCCAAAAATCTTTGTAAACGGACAGTTCTAGTTCAACTTAATTATCGAATTACCTGGTTTTTGTACTTTTTATGTACCAAACGGCATGGCAATATTTCGGCGCAACCCTCCTCCCTTAACGGGGCGTTGAACGCAGGTCGGTTAGACAGAAATTGGGATGCTCAGCCAATATCTGGCTTCATCGCATGCTGTGAACGCTGCGACGGCCAGCTGCTATCAACACGATTGTCGCCGATACGTGGCTATTAATCTTAAAAAACTTCAATAGAAGCTTAACTACACGCAGTTGTAATGGCTCAGAATAACATCTCTAAAACAGCCAATATCACTGATACCATTTTGCCGCGCGATGCTATGCAAGCGCGGCCTATGTCGTCCTGCGGTGTCTGTCTCTCTGTCCGTCCGTCCGTCTGTCTGTTGTCTGTCACGTTCGTGGATCATGTCAAAACGAATAAACATATCATCAAAAATTTTTCACCGTTGGGTACACTCCATTCTAATTTTTCCGTGCCGAACGGCATAGCAATATTCCGACGGGAACCCCCTCCTCCTAACAGGGGCGTCGAATGCAGGTGGGGTGTGCAGAAATCGCGATTCTGAGCCTATATCTGGCTTGACTGCCTGTGTTAACGGCGACCGTCTCGCAAGTGATGACACATCGCTGGTAGTAAGCGGTGGTGTTGATTGCCGGAGAAGATGACGAAATGTTTATGACAAGAAGCCTCAACGTCACGCCAAAGACAACAGAACAGTGCATTTAACTGCACACAGCGACAAATCTGTAGCCTACGTAACTAACAATAAAAGACTCTACTCGACGTTTTGTACTATTGAAGCTAACTACTGACAGACACGAAGCATCGCGCGGCTTCTTTGCGACAGCAGAGCTACTTGTCAATAGAAAAGATGATAATACTTAGCAGCAAATCGCCGAAAGGTCGATTGCTTCTTAGTTTACAACGCTTCTCTTTCTGTCAGAAACATCAGAAACATTTCCCCTTCAACCCCCTCCGCACTCTCCCCCTTTTCTCCCCTTCCCTTCGTTTCTACTCCACCCTGTCTGTTCCGAAGCAGGTGAACAAGAAACTTAGCTACCACAGACAGGACGCAAAAAATGGCATCATAAAAACACACGAACATGCAGTATTTTTGTGTCCGCCAGTCTAGAGTGGCCGAGGTATAATGTACTCTATACTTATTCGTTCTTCCGTCCGTCCGTCATTTGTCCGTTATCAAATTGCGATTGCCATCTGAAAGCGCTATAATAAATCCGGCAAACCGCAGCCGATACGGACCAAAGTCGGCACACATGCACAGCTCAAGGGCGGAAAACGTTCACGAAATTTTGGGCACGATCGGCTAAGGGGGAGGGCGAAATGGGGGCTCGAACGTGTCCCCGTCGCCGGTTTTTTTGTAAGCAATACCAGGTCACTTTTGGGCAACTTCGCAACGGCCGATTTTGCCAAGTTTCGCCATAACACGTGAATCGCGGTTGAAATGCAGATTTTGGAAATACATTTACAAAAACTTTCCATCCAGGGGTAATTTGCCCCCAAACCCCCAGACTTGGAAGGAGTCAAACGAGCACCTCACTCAGAGCAGGCTACAGGTCACGGGATATACTGCAGAGACATTGCTTTCTCCGCGTTGTAGTCCAAGGACCAGTGAGTTTCCGAGGTCGGTCAACTTTTCTTGTACGACGTACCGTTGCGGAGCTACAGGGCGTTAAAATTTCCCAATTTTCGGATTTTGGCCTATTTTCCCCATACAATACGCCTAAGAGTACCTTCCGGTGACCAGCCATACAGCCTAGGGGTTACATCGCAGAATAATTACGATTTTTCCGTGCGGTAGTCGAAGGCCCAAAGGGGTGCCCAAGTGCCTTCCGGCAGCGGAGATTTCCTGCAACTTTTGGTAGGGGAGCTGGGGACCCCCAAACTTGCCCAAATTTTGGCTATACCCATACAGAACGCTACTACACTGTGTTCCAAAAAAAACATGTGACCACGTTTTTGATGATAAGTTGAAGTAGAACTGTCCGTTTAGAAAGATTTTTGGCACACTTATTACTAAGAATACAGGCCGTCGACAGGTGTTTTTATTTTCCCACCTCACCTATTTCGTGCAGCTACTTTACCTTGGGAAATTGTCAAGACCTAAATATCAGCAAAAATTAAACAAAATCATGAAAATTTCACAGGAAGATGTGATTCTGATTAAAAATCTCTATCTGTCAAAGCAGTATGGTGCACGAAGGCTGTTGAGGGAATTGCCCGACAAGGGTTGGAAACTTTGAAGCATCGACAGTCTGCTGAAGAGAAGCCACAAGACGGGTACAATTGTCCCGCTTCCAGGCAGCGTTAGACCGCGTTTGTCGCGTAGCAGTGAAAAACCTTGTGCTCAGTCAGGAGGACAAGCCAAAAAGGCATCGGTCAGCTCGTTAGATTTCGCATGAAACTGCCATTCTCTGTTCAAGTGTATACAGAAAAATAATTCACCGTGATCTCCAGCTCACATGCTTCAAATGATGTCGTGCTCAGCTGTTGTCTGAAGCCAATCGTATATCCCGTCTCACTCACTGATAAACAACGTTATCGTCTGCAATAAATCTTGTTATTGTTCTATTATAAACCGTAAGTTGTATAATAAGTAAGCAAAATAATATGGTGACAATTTTGCAGTTAATATCCTAGTATTGTAGCATTGAGAAAATCAGGAATTTAAGGCTAAATTCATGATATTTAGGTCTCGACAGTTTCCCAAGGTAAAGTAGGTGCACGAAATAGGTGAGGTGGGAAACTAAATATACCTGTTAATGGCCTATACTTTTGGTAATAAGTGTGCCAAAAATCTTTGTAAACGGATAGTTCTACTTCAACTTATCATCGAAAATGTGGTCACATGTTTTTTTGGAACACAGTGTATAGTGCACGGTGCGTCACATCTGGACTAAACATGTCTGAAAACGCGCAATTCTAAGGACGGATGTAGTTTCTCCGAGTTGAAGAATGTTCCCCTGTATTTTTCGGGATTCAGAATCCCGAAAAAGTGACATTTGGACCAGTTTGGTGCTGCATACAGTTTTTGTGATTTCTTTGCCGCGCATACAGACTAAGGTACTTTATCTCCACATTTTTTTATCAAACGACGTAAATCGGTGGTCATTGCATGCCTAGGGGTTCTCACCAAATATCTTCGCCCCTGCCTCCAAAATCCCCCAAAACCCCATTTTGGGGGACCTATCAGTGCAAACATATTACAGAGAGCGCTCTCCGTAAGTCGCCCGTTAATGGAGCTATACGAATCTGAAACTTTACAGTTACATTGTATAGGCAAGTACTTGGGAGTGCGTCAAAGTTTTTCCGGTAGTGGGCGTCCGGGGGCGCAGGGTCCCCTAATGTAAATTTGGTACCTTTCTAATATCTCGGAAACTAGTAGAGCTGGAAGTTGAAATTAAAAATAGAATTAGATGTGGTAAAGTACTCGCCTTGGGTACAAAAAAAATTGTCTATATATCCGGGACAGACTATACGGCTAACAACTGCAAGACGGCTTTCAGCCTACATATAGTCGTGAGCGCTAGCGACGACTACAATTTCCAGTTTGAAAATGCATGAATAAAAATTAGCACATTGCAAGTGGTCCCGGGGCAACGGTCAACCTCGGATGTCATGAGGTCAAATGTCAAGGTCAAGGATGCCGAAGTTAGATTTGATGGCCTCGCGTAATCATCACTCTCGCCTCCTTGAGTTGAGTATAATTTATAGACAGTTAGCGACGGAAAAGTTGCCCTTGACAAGGGTGGGGTGCTGCATATTTTAACTGCCCCGCCCCAACATGGTAGGTATTCTCGCTAACCCACTTGTTTTATTTCAATGATGCTTTTCATTTTTTTGTTTGTTTTGTTTTGTTTTTTAAATTTTATACATTTTTTGTTTACCATTCGCTCAGCGATAGCGTATAGGTGGTATTGTTTTCAGTAGTGTCTCTTTCTGGATGTGTGGGTGTCTGTTTGTTTGTCATCGCGATAACCGTCTGAGATATAATCATCAAATTTTATGGGGGTAAGATAGGGGCCTATAGTCAAACGTTCGGACGAGTTCGAAAATGGCTGCACTTCAATGCAAACGTGGGTGATGATTTAACGTCTCTGACGTTAAATTGTGCAGGCCTAGCACGTAGTTTCTGAAATACTCAGTAATCAGGAACACGTGAGGAACTCGATAGCAGCTTTGTTACTTTCATGCACTGCCAAGTATTTTACGTTATTGAAAACGCTTGCATAAAAATCAAAATTAGTAAAAGTTGATGCAAGTTGCATTCACCAGATTTACTCAGTTATTATCTTTTTTTATTATTCGATTTTTGAAGAATACGGAATATGGTTGTCGGCCACTTGTTGCCCTTGATGCATATTCGACGGCGTGTTTGCTATATACGCATGTTTCCACAAAGGCTCTGAAGCGCTCATTACGCTGAGTTGACGGACTTGCCTCTGCCTCATTGTCTGCGCCGGCCGCCTTAATTCATGCATGAACAATCGCGCGCCGCTGTATAGGCCAGCAGTGACACATGCCAGATTAAATCAGATAAACGCAGGCAGTCGTACCGCAAGAGCAATGGAATGTAGACCACATCCAAACTAATTGTCGGAAATCCGTGAATATGACTCCGGTTGTCACACGGTCCATTAAACCTATTGTAAGCGAAGTAAGCTTATCTGTAGACGCTGGTATAGCCTACGCCAATTCTTCTGTGTCAGAATTTAAATGCATCTAAGCCTAATATAGTACCCGGCGCAAATTGTTTTTTTTTGTATAATTTATGTCACGCTCAGCAGTGCCACAGCGCACGATTTAGCTACCCCAAAGCGAGTACATTATCATGTCTAATGATGTTCTTAAACACCATTAGGGGGCCCTGCGCCCCCTGAATGCTCAGTATCGAGCGCAATATTCTATTATTGGCTACTTGAGCTTCAGACTTACCACTGCGTATACAATAATTAAATTATCTTCTCTTCTTTTCTTCCTGGTCGTCCATGCTGCAGGTTGCAGGGTGTTTCAGAACTATCGATCAACTGTTCGAATCATCAGATGACACCTTATTTAATTCAGTTATAAATAATCCGGACCATGTGTTATGTTCGCTTCTCCCTCCACCTAAGGATACCAGTTACAATATGCGTAAACGTAAGCACGATCTAACTTTGCCGACAGAACATTCTAGTCTACAGCGAAAGAACTTTGTGTACAGAATGCTTTTTACAGATATATATTAGTTAAGTTTTATGTGCTATATGCATTTCGTGTATCTTAGTAATTTTTAATTTAGGATTAGGCTTTTGCTTGTAATGATTACTTGTTGTATGTCCATTGCGTGTTGTCGGTGGCATTATTAAAGAAACAAATGAATGAATGAATAAACAAAATTCACTGATGCGCGGCCGCTGTCTGTGCGATAAACTGCATGGTCGTCCGCCGTGGCATTATTTTTGCTCGCACTCCAGCAGTCATCGTTCCGATAGCCATATATTGTAGCCGAGAATTGCGAAAACATTTTGAAGATATGTTTTTATGCAGTAAATTTAGTCCTTGACTGCCCCGGTGGCGCTATTTTTGTAGCGTTGCGGTACGCGCTGCCTGGCTACGGTGATCGGCGAGTCTGGGTTCGAGGCCCGCGCTGGCCGGATCATTGTGTCAGGTTATAGCGGCGTATGTTTTGAGATTACATTCTCGGGCAAACACAGAGAGTTCGACGGTGTCCTCTTTAATCTGTGACCGTTTGCTAATACTGGGTTCAGAGACGCTCAGTATTAGTCGCTGTTTGAAACACTGATAACAGATGGCCTCCTACTGTATGCGCTGGTTGGTCATCAATGGCTCTGTTCACACGCACCGCTAAATTGGACTCTGGGGCCCACGGTGCGAGGTGCGCATGAGCTATGGCCATCTATCATGCAGTAGGTATTAGCCCTACTTGCAGGGTTGAACTTATCCGCAACATTTTTGCACCGTCTCATAGCTCAGGAAGGGACTCGGACAGTTTGTATTAAAATTTTGGAGAAAAAAAATCGAAGGGGTTCTAGGTGATCTTGCAAACTAAATTGAAAGGGGTAGGGAAAATTGGCGTTATTCAACCAAGCAAAGCAAAGCAAAGCAGAAATTGAGGCGCAGGCCGAAGCCTCTGTGCTTATCAAATAACAAAAAACGCTATGTACATATGTACAATTATGGAGAAGTGTTAGTCATCCATGTTAGACAGACTTCTGTTACCGATTACCTTAGATCAACTTTGTAATAAAACATCCTGATTGGACCAAAACTTGTCTAGGCTATTTTTAAAACTATCTACTGAGTTTGCTGAAATAACTGATTCAGGTAGGCTTTTCCAAATATTTACAACTCGAATAGTAAATGAATATTTTCGTAAGTCATAATGAAATCTAGTTTTGGTACTAGCTAATTTCAATTTGTGACCTCTGGTTATATTACTTTGCAGTTGTTATAAATGTAAATTTACATCAACGTCATATCTGTTTGTGAGTATTTTGTATACCTCAATCATGTCTCCTCGAACACGCCTATATTTTAATAAATGTAAAAATAACTGTGGTTTAGACACTAGTTAACGGCCAATGACACATCTAAAACTGCAAAAATTACAAAAAGGTGATTACCCACTAGCACATCGCATAAACGTCAATGTGCTGTTGAGCCTTGTAATTGTAATTTTTGCAGTTTTAGATGTGTCATTGGCCGTTAACTAGTGTCTAAACCACCGTTTTTTACATTTATATTTGCAGTTTTACTACATTTCTGTAGCTGTTACGTTTGTTAAGGGTACATATAAAGTACGTGGTACGGTGTACGTGGTCCGCACAATTTTTGAGGTTCTCCCGTAGCCCAGCCAGCCACTACGGTACCATTTGGTACTAAAGTTGTTACTGCAACTTACTACCGTTCACACTGTGAGAACAGCTTGTACTATCATACAAGCCGTGAACACGGCACGGCTTGTACGGTAGTACAAACTGTTGTATAAGCCGATGTCCACTGAATTATCCCGTAAAATTTGATGCAGATATCTTTATCCAGTCTGGATTTAATGACATTTTTCTTTTCACATAAATTAAAAATCCAAGATGGCGGCGGCCGCCATCTTGGATTTTCAGGTTATGTGAATTTGGTTATTCCGGCGTGTTGATAGTGTGGTATTTGTGTTCTGTGCCAAATTTGGTTCAAATATATGTTATAGTCACCGAGAACGACGCACTTATCCTTCAGACATTCATTTGATGACGTCACGTGAATTAACTTCCGGTTTCGACTTTTGGTCACGTGGTCATCTCCGCATGGCCGTGATGCATCTTCCCATAAAATTTGGTGCAGATACCTTTATTCAGTCCGGAGTTATTGCAATTTTTCCGAAATTCAAGATGGCGGGAGCCGCCATCTTTGAATTTGAGGTTATGTGAATTTGGCCACTCCGGCATGTTGATAGTGTGGTGTTTGTGCTCTGTACGAAATTTGGTTCAAATATCTGTTTTTGTCACTGAGATCGACGCACTTATCCTTCAGACATTCATTTGATGATGTCACGCGAATTAACTTCCGGTTTCGACTTTTGGTCACCTGGTCATCTCCGCATGGCTGTGATGCATCTTCACATAAAATTTGGTGCAGATATCATCCGGAGTTATTGACATTTTCCCGAAATTAATGATGGCGGCGGCCGCCATCTTGGATTTGTTGCGGGAGCCATGGGACCACCCACGAAAGCGTATTCGTGGTGCGTACTCCCTCTAAAAATTTCGTCGTGATCAGATAAGTAGTTTTCAAGTTATAAGGATTTGAATTTTTTTTGTCGTTCAGGCTTGAAAATCCTATTCACGCCCCAAAATTTCAGTTTTGGGGGGATTTTACCCCCCCAAAACTTAGGTGGGCATCGCTCAGACCTCAAAAAGGCACATCCTTGCGTAATTTCACGTCTTTTGAGCTGTCACGCGTAAAAATCCATCCATGGGTCTGACCTGTATGCGAACCTGAGAAAAACATGAACTTACCTATCGCCAACAGATCGCGCGTCAGCTGCGCACACAATACGCTGAGGGCATCTATATGCATAAATATTACACCGTGACCTTGAAATCTAGGTTAAGTGTCACTTAAGGTCACTGGAAACGGAACCATTGGATAGATCATACACGACTTAGTAGTAGTCGAGTTATTTGACGTTGAATAATTTGACCTTGAAATGTGGGTTAGAGGTCATTGAAGGTCATTGAAAATGGTACCATTCGAAAGCTTGGGTACGGTTTCATATTCGCCTTCTATAATAACTGTGGCCATATTTGTAGCCGTTTGTGAGATATTCAGTGTCAAAGAATGGAGTGACCTTGAAAACCAGGTTAGGGGTCGTTTAAGGTCATTGAAAATGGCGCCGTTCGATAGACCACATGCGACTTTCTATTGGTCGGCCACTGTAAAATAATATAGCTGTATATTGTACCATTTTTGAGTTATTTGACGTTGAATAATACCGTGACCTTAAAATCTGGGTTAGAGGTCATTCGAGGTCATTGAAATTGGTGCCATTCAAAAGTTTGGGTGCGGTTTCCTATTCGCCTTCTATAGTAAGTAAAAGTAAGTAAAATGTCGATTTGTATAGCGCATTACGCGAAAACACCGCTAATGCGCTAAACGAGACGCAGTGTCACTCAAACAGATGCGTTTTCAAGTCACGTCGAAACTGATCAGGCCCAACAGCTGGATCACGCAAACTGTCAGGCAGAGAATTCCAAACTGTTGGGCCCGCAATGGCGAAAGCACGAGCGCCGAAAGTGCTGCGAC
>Ga0209339_1000353_pt1 | contig 17037 bp, 9 predicted proteins | sample OlaalgELextract3_FD_187376 | JGI IMG/M metagenome (GOLD analysis project Ga0209339, IMG submission 187376) | Olavius algarvensis symbiont microbial communities from Tuscany, Italy - Type A ELBA extract 3 (SPAdes) (version 2) | ecosystem: Host-associated > Annelida > Digestive system >... | reverse complement strand
TCCGCGTACGAATGTCCAGTAAGTCCAGAACTTGCGATGACGTCAAACAGCTCCGCAGTGTACAATAGAAACAGGAGCGGCCCAAGGACCGACCCCTGTGGTAGTGTGGTACACCGAAGAGCAGTAGAATGATGGCTGAAAGTCGAACAGCGTAGCAAACTTGTTGTGCGACCGTGCAGGAACGACCTAATCCAAGTCAATGGTGTGCTTGTAACGCCGAACGGCTGCTCCAGACGACGTAGCAGAATGTCGTGATCGACACAGTCGAAGGCCGCACTGAGGTCAAGCAAGCCGAGCAGCGTCATGATTGACCGATGGCTGGAAGCAAGAAACCACAGTAATAATTATGTACCATTTATTTTCGCTCCTGGCTCCACGAAAATCAAGCAGTGCACCAGAATCTGGAGAAAGCGACCGAAACCATAACGTACGAACGTGTTTTTCAGAAACCTGCGAGGGACATCGACAAGCTGAAGCAGATTTTAACTGAATTGAAACATGGTCAGGAATTCAAAGAGCTTCATAGGTCAAGTGACTAGTCAGTAGCGAGATCATCATAGTGTGAGTGTGCGTGTCAAAGCTAAATACAGTGAATTTGAACATTCACCGTGAATTGCTGCGGAGTACTATGGTCGATGCATTTGTTTATCTGGGATGCATGATTGACTCCTCTGGTGGCAGCAGAGGGGAGGTCCTGCGTCGGATTCAAAGACCTTATATATATTTTTTTATAAGGTCGTTGGTCGGATTGGCATAGCTCGGTCTTGCATGAATATTTTGGAAGTCAAGCATCAGGCTGGAAACTAAGTTACGCCTCTATCTACACATTGTGCCAGTTTTGATGTATGGGTGCGAGACATGGGCCATTACAAAGTACCTGCTCTCTCGCCTTGATGCATTTGACACGTGGGCACTACGCAATATCTTGAGTCTACCGTATACTCGCCACGTGTCAAATGCGGAAGTCAGAGGAACCACTGGTTGCTCACCGATTTCTCACCTGGTGACAAATAGACGTCTGCGGCTCTTCGGCCATATTGCTTGCAGTTCATCTCGCAAGGATCACCACCGAGCCATTGCAGCGGCTATCCGACAACTACCGCCCGACTGGAAACGACAAATAGGAAGAGCCACACTTGGCTCTGTGCAATTGAGGCAGACCTTGTCCCTCTGAACTTTGTCCTCGCGACTGCCTTGAGAAAAGCCACTATTCGAGATGAATGGCGACATATTGTGAACACAGCAACGCTCCAGTGGAGTACGCTCTGAAAGAGACTATGAACTTATGATGAGTTTTAAAGCTGACTTTACGAATAGATTGACATATTTTGCGTGTCATAAGGTAGGATAAGAAAACCCGTAAGGAGAAGTGGACAATTCTGACACTATTTTGTTGCAAATTGACCTTGAGAGTTGCTAGTCAGTCCGCCACTCCGAAATGCTGATGTTACTGGCAGTTTTCACAAACACTAGGCCTATGTAACTGAAAATGACAAACTTAAACTGTGAAAAATGTTAGAGTATATTCTATGCCAAGTGATTTGCGACTTGTCTTAAAGTTTCAGCTAACTGAAAGTCACTCAGAATTTTTGACCAACCGTTTGACACTCAAAGACCTGCAGTTTGACTTGAGATTTGCACCCGTGACTGAAGACTTCCTCGAGAGTCGACGACAGTGACTGGCGCACAATACTCATAAATGCAGCATATTTGACCTTATGGGGAGCGCTCTGGGAACTACCGCCCCATGCTATACATTTTTAGAAAGCTCCCGTCGAGCTGATGTTATGTCCTAATTGACATGTAACGCTGCGACTTACCGTTTTCGAGATATTTGCGGTCAAATGGCCTTTTAGAGGCCCAAAAACTGACCCCGCGCCCCTTTTTGATCTGGCATTCGGAGACCCCTTGATTGATTGCGTGGTACAGCGGTAGAACGTTGGTCTGTGACCGGCGAACTTTCCCTGCCCTGCGCTCGAGCTGCAGTTGATGGGTGACCACTTATGTGGGTAAACCGTCCGCTGTAGGTCAGCCAACCAGGCCGACTCAGCCTTTCATCCTTTCGGGTAGGTAAATGAGGAGTATGCTGCAATTAGATGTTCGCAACCTCAGTCTGGGAGGTGCCATCTGGTGAAAGCTTACGAGGTAAAGGCAGGCATCGGTGTAATTGCAGGTAACACTGTGTGATCCATGCCCGAGCGCCTCAGAGGTTTCACGACTAGGCGCTATATAAATCCACTTTACCTTACCTTATTTTACCTCTGAAGATATTGCTACCAAAATGGGAGATGACGTGTCCTGATGGTAGATCTACCGTCGTGCAAAATTTCACGTCCATCGGTTGCATCGCTGCCGAGGTAACTGTCTCCGGACACAAAGATAGACAGAATCACCTGAAACTCAATATACAACTATACTACCGTATGGCGGATAATTAGCGATCGACCGGTTCACTGTAGGGTCTGTGTCGCCATTGTGTGTCAATATCTCCTCCAACTGCCGAGCACGTTTTGACTCCACGTCTTCCGTGCTGCTCAGCTGCAGCAGCAGACATAGTGCCGTCCCGTTCGCGATTCTGATCGATTCGAAAATATTCGTTTGCCGAATGAATTAGAATCGATTTCTTTTGTCGCACCGTCGAGGCGGCTGGCGAGGTATTAGCCTTAATCGCGCGTGACCTAGAACGAGGTTACCTATAAAAATGGTCATGGCTGATTGCGTGTTTTGTGAACGGAAGAAAATGCTTGCTTAATGCGTTTCCCGACAAAGGATGCATTTTCACCGCACGATGCTATGCATAGTGCGGACTGTGCTGTTGCAAGATGTCTGTCTGTCTGTCCGTCTGTCACACGCCGGCATTCTCTCGAAACGCCTAAACATGTCACTATACTTTTTCACCGTCGGGTAGCCACACCATTCTAGTTTTTTTTTCATACCAAATGGCATGGTACTACTCTGCCGAGGACCGCCTAAATGCATGAGGTATGAAAATAACTCGCGTTTTTTGGCCAATATCTCGCTTTGTCTCTGAAATGATACTAGATAGAGCTATAGTTACAATAGCAGATTACTAGTAAATCGTATGCAGTCTATCGAATGGCGCCGTTTTCAGTGACTTCGAACAACCCCTGCTCCAGATTTCAAGGAAACGCTTTATTATTTGACGCTGAATATCTCAGAAAAGTACAAGATACGGACACTTAGTAAATAATACTAATAAGGACTTATGCCATACTCAAGGGTATTATTTTTCGAACGACTTTAAGTGACCTAGAAATATTCAATGACAGCTGAGCTTCTTGTTGATAGGCAAAACTCTAGTCTGGATAAATGACAGCAAATTTGGCTTTACTCCACATGTTTCATACACTTAATGAAATTAAATGTTTATGTTCAACATTTTGCTGCAATAGTCGTCCACTTTGCATTGTGCAAAAACAAATTATTATAGACTCGGAGTACACTGTTAGTTTAACTGATCCTTGTCTTACAGTCTTTGTAACAACTGTCATTGTTCGTCGCGAAGCTTTTCGGATAGCTGAAGTCTTCGGTCACCTCAACTACTGAGCATGTTATTTTTGTCTTATCTTTTATTAATTTTTTTATCATCCCTCCACTCCAGTCATTTGAAACCTTCGTCTCGCATTTGCTAACATTCATACACGTTCATACGTTTAGATTAATCTACAGATTTAGGCCCGTCAGTACGAAATTCTATTGCATCGAAATACGAACAGAACGAATTCGCATGAGAAATCTTAACACTGACCATAAGTCTTACCTTAACTCCATCCCTTACCCAGCCTTCCCGTGAGAACGAAAGATATGTTCTAATAACGAAATGGTTTCCGTTCTGATGGGATTTCGTTCGTTCGTTCTGTCTGATAACACGCGATGCAGTGACTCCGCAGAACGCAGACAGATGTACAGGCGCAGAGAGATTCGTCGCGAATAATCGAATGCCTATCGGCGAAGTAATCCCGTTAAGCCGAGCTGTATTTGGAACAGGGACACGCGACGGCGACAGTAGTGTTGTTACCGCATTCAGCCGACGAAATTGTCAAAGTTGGACCACACGCGTGTACACAAACATGGACACGTGAAACAGCTGTATGCTCATCTGATGCTGATTTACCGTGCACAGACTGAAGAGAATACGTCACAGTTCTCGTCAGATGTATTGCCAGACTGTTGCGTCTAACGCCGGACGCCTATGATCCGGTCTTGTGCCGCTATTGTCCCCATCGGCCCAGCTCGATTCCGGCTCCATTACTGCAGCAAACCAGTGATCAACTCCAGTCCTTTAGACCGCTGTTTGAGCGCCGTCGCTTGACGTTGAGCTGCGATCGCTGGATGTATACTATTACCACCACCTTCGTTACAACAACAACAACAACAACTACTACTACTACTACTATTACTCCCAATACTACTACTACTACTACTACTACTACTACTACTACTACTACTACTACTACTACTACTACTACTACTACTACCACTACAACAACTACTACTACTACTACTACTAATAATAATAATAATAATAATAATAATAATAAGGAGCTTATTTACTGCCACTTTTGCAATTTTCGTCACTTTCGCGCCGTGGTAACGTTCGGCGAAAAGGTAACGTATCACGCTCGGGTTAAACATAATAAATAAAAATAATAAAATTAAAATAAAAAAATAAAATATAATAAAATATAATAAAAAAATATAAAAAAATATATAATATACAAATAATATAAAAAAATAACAAGTGCGTCAGCAAGAGACAAACACGCCATACGGGGGGACAGTTAAAACTATGTGCAACACTGTCGCCCCCTTTTTCAAGGGATGGCAACATCTCCGTCGCTGATTGTATGATGTAGCGTACTGTAGACTATTAAAATTAACGGCGACGTCCGATGCAGGTGGTGTTTGACAAAATACCGATCGATTACTGCTAAACGTTGCGTCCGTCTACATGTGCATGATGTGCGATAAACAGAGCGACCGTCGTCGCCCGCCTGCCATACACACGTGGCCCGACGACGCGTCAGTGATCTCGCGTTTGTCACATATGATACGCAGAAGTGCTCGAAAATGCAACATATTTCTGCTTATAACGGACTCCTCTTGGGGGCTACTTCCCCGTAACTTACATTTTTAGACAGCTGTCGTCGAGCTGATGTTAAGGTCTAATTGACATGTATCGCTGCGACTTACCGTTTTCGAGATACTCGCAGTCAAATAGTATTTAGAGTTCCAAAAACCAACATCCGCTCCCATTTAAGCCGCCGCTGGCGATAGCGAAGGCGGCTTAATGCGTTGAGCCTGTCCATCTGTTTGTCCGTCCGTCCGTCTGTCTATGTCCCCAAAATGCGTACACAAAAACGCGATTTTTTTCTAATTAACTAAGCAATTTAGAGTTATGGTCTTCATTGACTACACGACCTATAGGACATCCTACATCGGCTTTTCAAAGAACCCCTAAAATCTTGAACACCTAAAATCTTGAAAATCGACATGACTTCATTTTTTTCTGCCATGGGCGGTCTGATTTAGATAAAATTTCGCTGACTGGTGCAGAATGACATGCCGACTGTAGTGATATGGTCGAAATCGAAACAGGAAATAGAGTTCCAATATGGCGGACGTTTGTTTTTCCAAACCAGTAACTCAGCTGAGTTATAACGACGAAAACATCAACTACGAAACCGGAAGTATTATTGAGCCACCGCTGTCGCCATCTTGATATTGTGTTTTATGTCATTACTCCGCAGCGGGTGTCCCGATTTGGACGAAATTCGGTAGCCTGACGTGGAATAGCACGCCGATTACTGCGATACGGTCGAAGTAGCAACCGGAAAAAGAATTCCAATGTGGCGGACGCTTGTTTTTCCAAACCGGAAGTAATTATATCTCAGCCGTAAATTGAGATATGTCGACGAAATATGGTTTTTAGATAGATTTTGAACTTCGGGAGAGTGTAACAACATTAACTACGAAACCGGAAGTAGTGCTGCGCCACCGCGGCTGCCGTCTTGAAATTGCATACTGCGTGAATACTCTGCCGCGAGTGGCCCAATTGAGCCACCGCTCATGCGGAATAGCACGCTGATTACTATGACATGGTCGAAGTAGCAACCGGAAAAAATTCCAATGTGACGGACATTTGTTTTTCCAAACCGGAAATAATATCTTAGCTGTGGATTGAGCTATAACTTGTACAGTGTAAAATGTACAATGTACAAATGTACCAAAGACTCACTGGGAGTGATGAATAATGTACTAAACACTGATCCTAACCTTAGTGTACCAAACGCAACTGCTATACCCAACGTAAATACTGTACAAAACTTACCGAAAATGACCATTAACGATCCTAGTATACCAAAAAACCACGTAGTGTACCAATTGGTGTAGTGTACCAACCGGTGTACCAAACGTTAAGTGTACCAAAGTGCAAAAAAATGTTCCAAGAATCACTAGGAATGATGTCTAGTGTACTAAACATTGATCCTATCTTCAGTTTACTAAACGCAACTGGCGTACCAAACATACCGACTGTACCAAACGTGCGGACAATGACCATGAATGATCCAAGTGTGCCAAAAAGCTACTTGGTGTACCAACAACAACACTTAGTGTACCAACCGGTGTACCAAACGTAAAGTGTGCCAAAGTGCACCAAATGTGCCAAAACTGACTGGGAATGATACCTAGTGTACTAAACACTGATCTATCCTCAGTGTACCAAAACGCAACTGGTGTACCAAATGTAACGACTGTAACAACGTACCAAAAATCATGAAAATGACCAAGAATGATCCTAATGTGCCCGTATTCGGTTCTGTGCATTTCTACATGGGCTTTCGAAAGAACCCATTATTAGTCTTCTAAAAGTCAAGATGGCGCACGGCCGCCATATTGAAAGTCGTTCTTGGCTGCATTTTTTGTTTTCCTACAGCATTTTGCGGCTTTCTCCGATACACTTGTTTTGGTCTCGCATTTGGTGACCCCTAAAGACATCGCCACCAAAACGGAGACTTTGTGTCCAGATGATATCATGCAAACTTTCACGCCGATTGGTGTCCGTCGCCCGTCGCCGAGATATCTGTAACCGGACAGATATAAAACAAGAATTACAGCAGATTTAATATCAGACAAAACGCCTACCAGCGTTGCGTTTGTCGATAAAAACAGAAACCGCTACGCTCCGTAAAAATACCGTACCAATGTCGTGGTCGGGTCATTCGTTTCGACTTCGGTTGGACTTAAACGTTACAATGAAACACTGAATTTTTTACAGCTAAGAACATCTCATAACGCCGAACATTCAGCAGGTGTTCGTTCCAGCGTCGCTCGTTTGTCGTCGTTGGCCATGTCGTGCTACTTAACAGTTACTGTGTGCGGTCCAAATAGCTGACGCGGTATGCGGCTCTCCCTTTTCCCGCCTGCAGTGACCTTGATCTTTGACCTTTCGACGTTCTGCCCATTATTCTTGGCGTGAGTAACCTCTCATCTAAGTTTAAACGTTGTATGGTTTTCCTTTCTCGAGTTAACGGTGGGCACCGGACAGAAAGTTTGACGGACGGACCGATGGACAGACAGATGGACAGGTGTAACACGTAAGTAAGTAAGTAAGTAAGTAAGTAAGTAAGTAAGTAAGTAAGTAAGTAGGTAGGTAAGTAAATGATTTATAAAGCGCCGATGTCTATAGGGCGCGTTGAGAGGGGGTGGTCATTAGGGGTTAGGATAGGCTGACTGAAAATAATGTGTTTTTAGATGCCGACGAAATGCAGGGAGTGACGGAGAATTACGGATACTAGCAGGCAATAAATTCTAGATTTTTGGTGCTGAGATTCGAAATGCACGCGAGCCAAAGTCAAGGTTGTATCGTGGAACAGAGAGTTGAAAAGAAGAGGAAGATCGCAGAGTCCGTGTGGGTTCATAATGTTGTAACAGTTCGGACAGGTAAGGTGACTGGCCAGTGTGTAATACGCCAAGGTGGCCAGTTTGAAATGTAATCGCCATTCAATGGGTAGCCAGTGGTGGTTTTGGAGTAATGCAGTGGATGAGAGTGGAGAGGTGTATGGACGCTGATAGGTAACGACTCTTGGTAGCGCAACGTAATGGTGCCTCTTAGGGGATGGCCGCATGATGGTTGTCTACTTATTCATCATCATCATCATCATTTCTTTAATAACACAGTTGACAAAACGCAACCATGAACAAAATGTAAAAAAGCTAATAAATGTCTTAAGTAGTCTGTTTGTGAAATCGTTGCAGTTGGTCATAGGCGTCGATCTCGTGAGGGTCCGCAGGTCCGGACCTTCACAATAATTTAGTTGTGAGGGTCCTCTATGGCTTGGACCTTCACAATAATCTGGCTAACGTAAAGAAAGGCCGTTTTTGATGTTTCAAACCGTGCATCTTGAATGCCACCAGCAGCGTTCCCCCAGACCCCACTTTGGGAGCTTACAGCGCTCCCCAGACCCCCTAGCTGGATTAAGAGGGCCTACTTCTAAAGAAAGGGGAGGGGAAGGAAGGAGAGGAGAGGGGAGGGAAGGGAGGAGATGGACTTTGGACCCTCACAATGTTGGAGACAGATTGGCCCCTGCAGTTGGTCTTAACAGTTAGTGACAGAGTGACGCCTAGGTCTGAGATTGTAAGTATGTTCAGTGTTGTTTGGAAGTAGTTTATACAAAACATGACACGGATTGTTCAGTATGTTCGCAAAAAGATGGTCGTCTATGTCAGCAGCGAGTTGGGACGGCGTAAGATCGTCAGCTGTATAAAGGCCGAGCCGGATAGCACGTCGTACAGTTGCTTCGAGACGTTGCTTTTCGGCCGCGCTGGTATAACCCCACCATGCCGGTGAGGCGTACAATAGCTTCCTTTATGTATTTACGTAATCAGTTTTCGAGCTGTGATACGGCACTAAATCTGCATACTGAATACTGCACATTTCATAAACCGTTTTATAAATCGTGTAATTACTTGTTTTATAAGAACGGCTGGATAATGTCAGACAGGCGGATTATGCGCCTGAAAGTCAATTCTAGAGTGTTACTTCATCACTTATATATTATTTAGTCCATTCACAGACACGAGCGGAAGAGAAAATGTGAAATGTGTGCTAAGATTATTACTCTTTTATTTTTACCGTCGCAATAGTTCAGCTGCGTCATTCGAAGATAAAGAAAGCCGTTGCGGAAACTGAGTTAAAACGCGCAATGAAATTTTCATGGCGCAGCGGGCAGCGTGATGTGACTTGGCGACGATTTCATTGCAGCCCAGCCTCACAATTGGGCGGTCAGTCACATCACGCATAATACCGTATTTAGTGCTGTCCGATTTGCGCTTCGAACCTATTCGATTTGTTTGCCGATTCTATTCGTTTTTTTTAAATTGGAAGCTTGATTCTTCACGCAAACAAGGGTCGATTTTCAGACAGAATACACCATATGAACTGCGACAGTATTCTCTACACTCAGTTTTTGCCGCGCGACGCTATGCATAGCGCGGCTTATGTCATGGTGCGGTGTTTGTCCACCTTCTGGCTGTCAGACACGTTCGTGTATACAGTATATAGAAACGTGTAAACGTGTCCTTAAACGTCTTCACCTCCTAGTTCCATCATTCTAGTTTTTACATGAGAAACGTTATGGCGAAATTCCGACTGCGTCCCTTTAACGGAGGCGTTGAATACAGCTGCTGAAGCTCAGCTGTCGCAGAGAAACCACGCAATGCTTCATGTCATTGACTATTATATCCATAAGTCACTAAAGGTAACTGAGGGTCAGTGCAAATGACACTTATGAGTAGGGCGTGTTTAAGCCCCTATTAGTGTTCCGTTGTAAATGTCTGTATTTCGTGCCGTTTCTGACATATTCAGAGTCAAATAATGGCGTGGCCTTAAAATCTGCGCTAGAGATCCCTTAAAGTCACTGGAAATGGCACCATTCGATAGATTGCATGCGAGTTCCTATCGGCGTTCCATAGTAACTATGTATGGTCCTATTTTGTATCATTTCCTAGATAAAGCGATGTATTGGTCGAAAAGCGTGATTTTTTCATACCATTGCATTCGACGCCACCCCTAGGGGAGTCGCCGTCGTTATATTGCCATAACGTTTAGAACCACTGTGTCGGAGACGATACGAAAGCCGCCGCTCGTCAAAGCATAAACTACATTAAAAACAAAAAAAAATAAAATATGGCGAAAAACGATTTTCAATATGGCCGATGGAATTCTTACACCCTGTAATGTGGCATGTGGCTCTGGAATCGTGACAGTGAATTCACCAACTGGCAGCACCCTGCAATGTGATACGTGGCTCTGGGATGACATGCCATTGAGATCGCGTAAACGTCCGCCATATTGGAATTCTACATCTGGTTCCGATTTCGGCCACATCACCACCGTCAACATGTTATTCTGCACCAGTCTCCGAAATTTTATCCAAATCGGACCACCGTCGGCAGAAAAAATGACGTCATGTCGATTTTCAAGATGGCGGATCTCAGCCATCTTTGATTTTAGGGATCCAATAATGTGTTCTTTGGACAGCCCAATTACATAACTTCATATAGGTCGACAATAGACACCATAGCTCCAAATTGCTTAGTTTTTGAGAAAATCGCGTTTTTTTTGCATTTTGGCGACAGACAGACAGACTAACAGACAAACGAACAGATGGACAGCACCGATGCATGAAGCCGCTCTCGCTGTCGCGAGCGGCGGCTTAATAACTAGAATAGTGTGGCTAGTCGACGGCGAATAACGTTTGATGATATGTTTAGCCGTTTCGACACAATATCGGCGTGTGACAGACAGACCGACAGACGGACAAACAAACATTATTATTATCTTGCCACTGCGTAGTTCGCGCTTATGCGGAGCATCGCGCGGTAAAAATCGCTATTTTCGACCAATATCTATCGAATGATGCCATTTTCAATGAATTTAAATGACCTGTAACCCATATTTCAAGAGCACACCATTATTCGACGTTGATTTATAACGGCACAAAATATAGTTACAATTGAATTATTATACTAACAGGAACTTACACACGCCCTACTCAACGGTGTACTTTCGAATGAACTTGATAGACTGTGAGTAATTTTAACGAAACGGAGCGTCGCGCGGCTTCTCTGCGACAGCTGAGCTTCTTTTCTGACGTTTGCTAGTGATATTCCTACTATTTTTATAACAACCTATTCCCATATGTTCTGTTCGTCGTTGTCATGTAATAAATTATCGTGCATTTCGTAGTGTCCACTAAATGCACGGCATTCAGTACTGCAGTCAAATAGACTGGAATCGAAAAATCGAATCGATTCGAATAGAATAGAAATTACAGGACAGCACTACTACACATTGCGGAATACAGGAGTAGGCCTAGAGGTCATATCGGGTTATCGCTATGACGCTGCTGTTCACGCGCAACGATGAAGATAATATTGACGACAATGATGCTGAGATGACGCTCCTTTCACTCCTGCAGCGATGCCAGCCAGCTTTATAGTCGCTCTGCTGTTGAGGTCCTGTCATACATGTTTAATTCAGATCGAATGCACTTTTACCCGCGGGGCCAGGAAGTCTGTTTAGATGTTGCGCGACCGTCTTAAGTACCAGTAGGCTTTATGTCATTAGACGGCGTGTGTGTGCGTGTATGTATGTGTTGCTGAGGTGGTGTGGACTTCGTGTGGGGATGTGACTGTCATTGACGGAGTTCTTCGTGATGCCGCGTATGTGGCGTTACCAGTCCTTTTACCTTTACTGACCCAGTGACCTTGTTTCGGCTCTAGTTGGACCAAAACTTAACCCGTTAAAGTCCAGAGGCAATTGTAGTGCCGCATCGAATAATATGAAGTTGGTACACTGGCCGTTGATGGGCGGGCTGTTACATTTGGTACAGCGAGGAGGTGACTGGGCGGGGCCGTAGCCCGCCCAGTCCCCTCCTCGCTGTACCAAATGTAACAGTCTGCCCATCAACGGCCAGTGTACCAACAATCGTATTACTGTATAATGGTCTGTTGCTGTGCGGTTTAATTGTGGCTCTCAAAGGGTCAATGAAATAATCCCGCACTTATTGGCGATCAGATCAGACTGGTCTGAAAGTTAGCTGTAACGGTTTTCCGGTAATCTTGATGACAAACAAACGAACAAAGTTACAGATACACACGACCGAAAACAACACCTCACCGTCTTTCGTCGGGGCATAAAAGTTTTATTTCCGTTTTACTTATAAATTGTTGGTGTGTTCGAGTACAATTCTGTTACTGTGCTGCTGCTGCTGCTGTTATTGCTGTTGCGGCTGATAACGATGATTGTGCTTGTCGACAATCACGACGTCGTCGTCAGTGCCGGAGCAGTAGAATATCGAAAGAGGAGTGTCCCTGTGGAACGGTCTGGAGTAGATATGTCATTACGGACGAAACCAGTGCAACGTTGCCGGCGGGTCATGAACCCCGTGCATGGTACGACGGTTGCGATCTGGTGCTGGACAGCTTGCTGCCGGCACTAGGCCTATTACCGTATTAGCAGCTGTGAGATGCAGTGGCGTCGCCAGGATTTGCGTTGAGGGGGCACAAGATAGCGAGGTCGGAAGGGCCGAGGCAGGGTGGGGACGTGGGGTTATAGTGAGCGGAGGGGTAGCGAGCTGCCTCTCCACCAGCTAGGGGGTCTCGGAGCGCTGTCAGCTCCCCCAACAGAGTCCGGGCACGAAAATTAATTTTTGTACAATTTTTGTCCTGCAAATAACCGCTGGCGGCCACGATTTTCACCAGCGGTGGACTAACCACGTCGCAACGGCAGTTTGCCAGAACATACCAAATGGAGTGTACGCAGTCTGTCAGTACAACTTTTCAGGTTTATTCGAGAGAGGGCACGTGCCCCAGTACCCCATAGCTGGGACAGAGAATGTTTAGACGGTTCGTGGTGATGTACTGGACAATCGGACTTGGACGGAAAGGCGGACGTGAACAACTGGTCAGTCACACAAAGCCGTATTGATTTGACGTTGCACGTTTCATCTCATTGCCTTAACTAACGTCGCTGTACGAACGAGAGAGCGTCGTACGAAGCAGCGATCACGATCACGCGTATAGCGTACATTTGCGTTGATCTTATTAACGATAGAGGTCAGAGCTGCTGCTGGCGTCATTGTCATAATGTGCTTACGTCTTCGGTTTCTTGCGTTCCTGTCCATTTCCCCAGTTCCCGCGCCGTCCGCTATCTGTCGGCAAGGTCGCTGCTGGCCGCCAACAGTCACTGTCCGAGTCGCGGATATCACTCGGCAACAGTCAACGTCAGCGTGACGGTAAACCAGCGTGACGAAATGCGTGAATTTCTACTCAGGTCGTTAGAACTGCGCTCAAGCGCGCTCTCGACCTGCAGCTGGCGGGTAACCACTTATGTGGGTAAACCGTCCGCTGTAAGTCAGCCAATCAGGCCGAATCGGCCTTTCGTCCTTTCCGGGTAGATAAGTAAGTAGTAAGCTGCAATCTGATGTCCGCAACATCAGTCTGGGGAGGCGCCATCTGGTGAACGCTTACGAGGTGTAATTGCAGGTAAAACTATGTGATCCATGCCTGAGTGCCTTGAGTGTGAGGTACTACAAAAACAGCGCTATATACACATACCTTACCAAATACACTTATCTTTACCTTTGCCTTTTGTATGCGCAGTTCTGAGACGTAATCGATGCCTCTTTTGTTACTTCGCCCTGACGACAGCCGGTGATAAATTATTTTGGTCGAGTGCATGCGTTTGTTTGTTTGTTTGCGTCTTCGCCCGATCATACGTGCCCAGTGCTACTACTTTCTTACTTACTTACTCCGTCAGAGTGGTTGGAGGTTTCAATTATAGCTCCATGGTTATATGACCACGACGACAGTAGGAATGCGCGCTGACATGATCTGGCATCATCTGGCTGTAGGCGCATCTCAATGAGCGATTCGATGTACTGTGTTCACAAAAAGACTTCCGCTTGTGTTTTCTTGCATAACTCCTATAAATATTAACGAATTTGAGTGAAGATTTCAGAAAATATAGCTGACAAAATCATAATTCTACCCATTTAAAGTAATGTGTTCATTGGGTTAAGTATTTTTTGCAAACAGCAATGTTAAATGACGTCAGAAAATGTGTTGTGGTAGCAATTGGTTTTACAGTTGAACATAAACGTTTTATTAAATGGTTGTTAGTGAGTGAAAAGTGTGAAGTAGGATGCGTTTTTAAGATGTTTCCTCACACAGAACGGAATTTTGGTGTTGAAAACACCGATCGGAGAAACGATAGCATGCAGTGGCAGCGTTGACCCGCCACCGCGTCATGGTCGACCGTACACTGCCCGCGCAACTGCAGAAAGTCGACAAAGTTAAAGATATCCCATAGATTTGCTTAAAATGGTTTTAGCCCATCAAGATTCCATCCTCTGTCAGGAAACATCGTACGGAAGTGTTGTCCTTTGCTCCATGCTTTTTACTCACAATCATTGAATGAAATGTTTATCTTCAACTGTAAATTCCATTGCTGCGACAGTACTTTAACTGATATCCACTTTACACTGTCATTAGCAAAGAATGTTTAACAACTAGGCACAATTATTTTACATAGTTGGAATCAGTATTCTCGTAGCTGTAATGTCTGAAATTGTCGTTCAAATTGGTTATTTTTTATAGAAATTATTGCAAAAAAAACAAAAAAAGGTTTTTCTGAACACACTAGAAGTGGATATTTTACCGGTATGGATATTTCGGCTGGAGTGGCGATGCCGCGAAAACAACGTCGACGTCGCCGCCTCGAATATAACAGTCCTCGAGCGTCGACGACGAATTTGCTAATGCGATTTATTCATCTGCATGCGGCTGTGCGTCTGTACGAAATATAACTTGGCATGACGTACGCAGATATAGCAGGTGATAACGGAGTGGTGCAGGGCGCTCGATCGCAGATCCTCTCGTGCTTCGGTTACTTATTTCATGCCGACGCATACCATAGACATTTGTTCTGTCGCATATCTGCTGCGGAGCTAGATACGGTACATAATTTTTTTTCTCTCTCTCTTTCTCTCTCACGTACGTAGATGTGTGCGACAAAACCAGCGAACGACTGTACACTGTTCAGCTCGCCCCGCGCCCCGGCGATGTTTGTCTTTGGTCGTCATTGTTAGTCGCAACGTTACTGGACAAGAGGCTCACCTGTCGCAGAGAGACCGCGCTATACTTTGTGTAATTGAATATTTCGCTAAATCACTCAAGGTCGTTTGAAATGACACTGCAGGGGCATGTGTAAGTCCCTGTTAGTATTCCATTCTAGCTAGGTCTGTATTTCGTACCGTTTCTGACATATTCAGCATCCGATAATGGCGTGACCTTGAAATCTCAGTTAGAGGTCACTCAAATTCATTCAAAGTGGTAGCATTTGAAAGCATGGTACGGCTTCCTATTCGCATTTTATAGCAAATATGGCCGTATTTTTAGACGTTGCTGCGACGGTATAGTTGGCGCATAGCATAACGCGGTAATGGTCACAAGGATCGTCATTAAATTTTGACAACACATCATTAAATGCGCCGAGTAACATCGTTCTGAAATGAAATTTAATTAGGCACAACTTGGATGTGTAAGTAGCATTGCGTAAATGGCGAGGAAACTGGATTAGCGCCTGAGTTGTATTGAATACAAATAAGTCGCCCTGTTGTCGCAGAGAGGCCGTGCGGTGCTTCGTGTCTGTCAGTAGTTAGCTTCAACAGTACAATACGTCGAGCGCAATCTGCTATTAGTCATTACTTCGGCTTCAGATTTACCGCTGCGTAAAATTAATCTGTTCTCTTCTCTTCTCTTCGGCGTATTCACTGATGTGTGGCGGTCTGTGCCAAAAACAGACGTGCACCGTAACTGTTGTCCACTACTGCACCGACGACCGTCAATTATTGTTGATCGCACTGCAGCAGTTATCAATCCGATAGCCTGATATTCGTCGAGAATCGCGATTTTCGCCTAACCCACCTGCATTCGGCGCCGTCGTTATGGCGATCCCCGTCGGAATATTGCCATAACGTTTGGTGTGGATAAACAGGAATAGTGGATCTAACAGATGGTGAAAATGTTTGAAAATATTTTTACTCATTTCGACAGAATAGTGAATACACGAACGTGACAGATACCCAGACACATACAGACGGACAGACGGACACCGGCCGCCCTAATGTATAGCATCGCGCGGAAAAAATTATGAATATTCATCATTTCGCTCACGTGGAAATGGCTATACGTCCTATTCACTGTACATTTGCGGTACGTCGCTTGGTGGTCGAAAATATTATCGATCGGCTGGCTTTGGTCTTGTCCCTATAATGAGCCTGATGTGAACGTTATGGGCCACAGAGTTCGCCGGCGTCATAATATAGGTCGGACGCGTGAAGATTACCATCAGAACTTGTTTCCATCATACATGGAGCCAGTGTAGCTTTAGTTCAATAATGACATGCTGCATCGGCTGGATGACCTCTGAAGCATGCAGCTAAACGTCAAATATTTTGCGATCGCTGGTTTAATGCCGCTATTACATAGGCTACGCCGTTTAGTGTCCACGCGCAAAAAAAAATAAACGTGGTTAGGCCACAGTATGTGGGACTATGTAGGCCCTGCACATTGTACGTGTGACATATTATTGTGCATAGTTGCATGTCTGTCTGTCTGTCTTTATACCTGTGCGTTTCTGAATGGATACGGAGCAGGTATTGTGATCACGTGTGTGTGTGTGTGTCTGTGTATGTGTCCGTCTGTCCGCAACTTACGAACGAGTTGATGGATGTCGACCAAACTTTTTAGATATGCCTCCAGAAATGTTTTATTGTTGGTGTTTATCCGATTCCGGGTGTGGATCCAGGATCATTTTTCCACTTTCCTTAACTTTCCTTTTTTTGCTTGTCGTGTTGTGAAGATGTGGAACAGTTTACCAGTTGATATTGTTGATTTTAGTTCTCTTAGCCGCTTTCGACGGTCACTGTGTAAAATTGATTTTAGTGA
>Ga0209339_1000352_pt1 | contig 17043 bp, 11 predicted proteins | sample OlaalgELextract3_FD_187376 | JGI IMG/M metagenome (GOLD analysis project Ga0209339, IMG submission 187376) | Olavius algarvensis symbiont microbial communities from Tuscany, Italy - Type A ELBA extract 3 (SPAdes) (version 2) | ecosystem: Host-associated > Annelida > Digestive system >... | reverse complement strand
TTTTGTTTTGGCGATTGGTGGACTTTAAGTGCCGTTTCCGAGATGTCGAAAATCGGACCACGCCCACTTTTGGACACACTAATCCGACTTGACGACGGTTGCTATGAGCTTGGCCGTATATATATATAGATATACAATTTAGACAGATACCAATGACAGCTGTGGCCGTGCAGCTATCGGCCAGCTATGGATAAAGCTGTATGGATGGTATACGGTCGTATAGGCTTGGCGCGCTTGCGGCGCCGGACTCTAGTGATCCGGGAGAGTATGGAAGGTTGGCGTATGGAATATTTTAACCGTTATACGTAAGTTAAACGTTGACCAAAAGTATCGCAAGTGCGAAAGTAAGTATAAAGAGGTAATTATATAAATTTGGTATAGCTAATGTTTTGGTGCTATCGAAATGGTAACGGCAACTTAGCCGTAGCTTATGCTAGCGAGCGTTACGATGTGTAAAGATGACATTCGTAATTCTAATAGGAAAAATAATAGAATTTGGTGATTTGGGCTATCTTACAATATACGTCTCCCAAATAACTGCTTCTTTCCCGTATAATGTCATATTTTATGAAGCAAGAAAAAACGCTAAGTCACCCAACCAAATTTTTTCATATTCATATCTTTAACCCTTTAATGGGCACAGGTAGTGCCACGTGAATAATATGAAGTTGGTGCACTGGCCGTTGATGGGTGGGCTATTACATTTGGTATAGCGAGGAGGAAACTGGGCGGGGCTGCAGCTCGCGGCCCAGACCTCTCCTCGCTGTACCAAACGTAACAGCCCACCCATCAACGGCCAGTGTACCAATCATCGTATTGCTGTGTAATGGTCCGTTGCTCTGCGGTTTTAATGTGACCATTAATGGGTTAATACGGTTTAGTAACAGCGACTTCTACGTATGCTAACAAGCTATCGCAGTCTGCACCTGAACACATCACTTGATTTTGTTGTAAATCGATTTGTAGTGAATAATTTGGAATTAGCAATCCATATACTGTTAGTTTTAAACTGCCTAATATTACCACTGAATTTCAATCGAAATTTAGGCCTACTAAGCTTATTAAATCAAAATTTAGCCCTACACGAAAATTTTCTAAATTTTTAAACCTGTTTTTATGAGGCTTATTTTTCATCAACTATTTTAGTTTTTTACGATGTAGTTGGGTTATTGTTTTTTTTGTTTTATATCTTTCTACTATACGTTGTCGAATAAAGATTGAGACCGCCGTGAAGACGGCTCGGCAGACACACCAAACCAATCGTGCTACGTGCTCCGTGAGTGGCCAGAAGCACACGATTGATGCTTCGTGCACGCACGCACGCTAATCTTCTGTCTAGACTTGTCGACTAAACTTAGTGTCGTTCATAAGTTATTGATCAGTGGGTTGGGCAGCAACAGACGACTGTGGTTCTCTTCATATCGACCAAGTCACAAGCATCGCACTTAACGACCTTCCGCTTTTGTGTGCTTCTCTTGGGCCAACTGAAAGAAACACCAGCTCGCGCACTATGCTACACGTGCTTTTCGAAAAAAAACTAATGATTTCAATTTTACTTCGACATTATACAAATCATTACCTGAATAATCATACTTTAGCAAAACTGAAAGTGTATTGCCTGTAAACACTACATGAACATCGCATTGTTTTTTTATTCGGTAGGCTATATAATAAATGTCGATGTACTATAAAAGTTATCGTGGCAGTGATGAGCAGGTTACACGGATAACAAAAATCTGAAATTTAACGATAACGAGAAAAATTTTTGTCTATTTTGTTTTTAATTTCACTTTTTAATATAAATTGTGTAATTTTTGTCGCGCTCTGCTATGCTTCAGCGCGATTTAGCTCTAGTGTAGGCGGCGTGTCTGTCTGTCCGTTATACGCGCTGGTCAACTCAAAACTAGTGATCTAGACACTCCGTTTTCACTACCGGATAGCCCACGGACTTTAGTTTCTTCCAGTGGCGTAGACATACAAGGTGCGTAGCGTGCGTACGCACTCCCTGTGAGTATATAATATTTTGCACATGTTTCTCTGTGATTTACTGCACGATTGTATGCTAATGTTTGGATCAAGAAATCGGCGCACTAAATCGAGGAAAGAACGTAATTACGCACCCCGTAACCGCAAATTCCTGGCTACCCCACTGATTTCTTGATACTCACCTTCATACCCTAGGTTCCAGGGAAACTCCCCTTTGTGAGGGCTTCAAACGAGACTGGCGTGGGTAAAAACAACGAAAAAACGCAGATATTCGACCAATAAATCGTTATGTCTCGGAAACGATAGAAGACAGGCATACAGTTACAATGGAAGACTAATAGGAAGTAGCATTTGGGCTTTCAACTGGTACTAATTTCGATGACGTCGAATGATGTTGAACGACCGTAACGCACTATCTGACTTTAATAGCTTTACTCTTGGACTGGCTGTGTATGACGTGAATGAAGATAGACGCATACTACCAGCAGCAGAAAGATAGCTCCGGGTTAGTAGAGTTCAGCGATGTGCAGGGTGAGTGAGATTTCAAGTCACGATATTCTTCGATGTCAAATATCTCGAAAATGGTACAAGATACAGCTACTTACAGTACAACGTCAGGCTGATAGAAAGATCTATCGAATGGTGCCATTTTCAATTACCTTGAATGTTCTTTAATTCATCTTTCAAGAGCGTGCCATTATTCGACGTTGAATATCTCAGAAACGATATGAGATATATTGTTACGACCGACTACGAAGTTATTGTGGCCTATTCACTTGTGCGTCACCGATAACCTTGATCGACCTTCAGGATTATTTTAGTTGTTGTTTTTTTCTCTGAAAATACGAGTAGCCCGCATTTCCGGTCTCTGATTAAGTCCAGACAATATAACGAAGGGTGGCATAGCCGATGATCTTGAGTGACCTTTCGAGGTTATTTCAGATACTATAAATGGTTTAATTGTCTGTATATTAAATATACAGCATATATAATGTACGACGTCAATGACAGTGATCGGACGTGATACTTTTGTATGCTGAGCGCGACCTGTTAGCGACCTAAGTTTCTTGTACATGTCGTAGCAAGCTGCCTTTGATGTTGGTTCTCGTTATATATGCGTTTTGTATGCAAAAAAATGCGCAGTTTGTATTGTGGTGCAAATTTTCCGCTTGTATTCAATCTGTTTACCGCCGTGAGATGCTCGTAACTATTTATGTAGTTTTTATAGCGCTATTGTATATTACTGCTTTATGCAGGCGAATTACACTCTGCGCGATGTGTCGTACAACTCCAAGTACTGGGTGGAGGTGGAATATAATGGCGTGACGTCGTCGAGACTCACGTTCCAGACTCCTGGATGCACGATGCCGGTTGATCGGACGTTTCGCCGCTGTTTCTACCCGCCGTCAGAGTCGCGGGTTGCCGCCACTCCGACTTTGCCGACACGCGCTGCCTTCACCCAGCCGCCCTTTACCAGCGGTATTTGTGCATACAGTTATTCACATCGCGCCTTTAAAATATAGTCAAACTTTGTTATGGCGCGTTAGAAATTGTAGAATTTCACTATTATTATAATAGTTGATTGCGTGGTACACTGGTAGAACATTGGTCTTTGACCGGCGAACTTTCCCTGTCCTACGCTCGACCTGCAGCTGACGAGTGACCACTTATGTGGGTAGGTAAACCATCCGCTACAGGTCAGTCTATCAGGCCGACTCCTCAACCTATCATCTCTTCAGGATAGATAAACGAGTATAGCTGCAATTAGATTAGTTCACCACCTCAGTCTGGTGAACGCTTACGAAGTAAAGGTATGCATTGATGTAATTGCAGGTAAAACTGTGTGATCCATGCCCGAGCGCCTTGAGTGTGAGGTACTACAAAAGAGCGTTATATAAATCCACTTACATTTTATATAGATATTTTTGATCTACTTACTGGTAGAGTTGAGCAAATTTGTCTACGGAAAATTGATCCTAATCCAGACCCTATACTCGTAACCCTATCCTAACCCGAACAACCCTAACCTAACCCCCAAGTTTTTTTTTGAAATAGTAGTTGTAATTAATTTTTTAGTTTTTAGTACAGTTATTATTTTAACCCATTTTAGTGTCATTGACAGCTTTTGACTACTTGCATTTACGCCTGTTATTTGCAAAATGAAAGATTACTTACTTACATGATTCCAGTTGTGATACAAATAAATGACGAATAAATGAATGATGATGAAATAAGTTGTCTTTTGTTGATTCTGTGTCACGAATAGCGTGATACTTTTTCAGCTCCAAATGCAACAATAAGCGTTTGGGGGCTTGGGCTCTGCCCGGACCCACTGGGGGAGCTGACAGCGCTCCCCAGATCCGCTCGCTGGATATAGGGGATGAACCCCTGGGAACGGAAAGCAGAGGAGGGAGAGTGGGGAGGGGTGAGATGGGTCGGGTTGGGGCGAGAGAAGGGACAGGCAGGATGTGCAGTTCTAAAAATTATTTTAAAGAGACCTGGATTAAAGTAGTTACTGCGGCAGACCTGCTGACAGCAAACTTTGTTTATGTATTATTTACGCAATTTTCGAAAAAATGGAAAATATTTATCGTCCGAGTATTAATGTTAGGCCTAATATTTATTGCCGCGTGCGAGCCTCGTAGTCGTATCTTAACCACATTGTTAGTCGAACTGGACCGGACGAACTTTACTGCTATATAACTGAAGTTCGGTTACAAGCATTTTGTTTTACACGATATTGCAAGTTTTTTGAAGTGCCAGAATCATATGCAGATTCTTGTGCAACATTATATTAATATTATATTAACACTTTGTTTTCCAATTTCTAACACGGGGTTTATTTCCAACGACATCCCGAAGTGAACTTTGAACGCTTAGTACGAATGCCTAAACTTTATTTATTTTCGAATACTAAACCGAATTCTAAACCCAGCTCGAACTTTTTGAGCACTGAACTCGAATCCGAACAAAGCCGGAACATTGAAACAATAGGTTCGAATCCTATCTAGTAGTGAAGCCTTCTTTTCTTCGGATATGTTCGCTCAGCCGACTGTTTCCAAGACCACGTGCGCCTGTGCATTACAATCCGGCATCCCGGCCGTCCGCAGCAGCCCTGGAGAGCGACACACAAATCATTCTGGCTTTGCTTGACGCCTTCAAGACGACCTGTCCAAATAGATGAGTGTCAAGGGGTGCGTGGAAACGGATGCTGATGCATGCTGATGCAGTCATGCGACGTCTACGTTGTAGATCTGGATGGAGCGGCGTTGACTATCAACGTAAGCTGCGTGGCGTACGACCTCCAGTTAGGTATCGTCTCAGCCCTCGTTACCTGGCAGCTACCAGCTTCGACAACCGCCAAGACTGGCCGAACGATGTGGAACAGCACGATACTGGTGCAGTACCACACGCCCGAAGGACCACACGTGAATGCGCATCGCACCACTTCACATCACGTTCAGCTGTCTCTCGCTGTCGACTACGTCTACGAGATTACGGTATAGCATCGCTGTTCTAATGCTATTAGCTGGTTGTCTTCAGGCATTTTTCTCGCCTCTAGATACTATCCGGGTGCTGTTTTGCACATCGTCACGCTGCAGCTGTGGGTCTGTCTGTGTGTGCGTGTGTCTATGTGTCCCAGAAGCGTTATATACAGTACCGGGGGCGGGTCGCTTGCTGTGCCCTAGCACTGCACATTTTCTTCTTAATCCATGGTTTGACGATTCGTTAATATAAGTATTAGAACTGAGCAAATTTAAACTGCAGAAACTGCAGCGTGTGCAGAATACATTAGCACGAGTTGTGCTACGTGCCGGCAAATTCGAACATATTACTCCTGCACTCATCAAACTGCACTGGCTGCCAGTCAAACAGCATGTTTTATACAAACAGGCTTTAATAATTTTTAACGTTTTGCCTCACAATAATTTTTCGTATTTATGTGACCTTTTAACCATTCATAATTCTAGTCGCAATTTACGGTCATCTTCTCACCATCTCCTTGGTTACATGCGAACTGTTTCATCTACGCGTTGTTACAAACACTCTGCCGCTACTAACTGGAACGATCTACCGTATGACATTAGAGACTGTAGCTCTGTTAGCGTTTTTAAGCGTAAATTTAAAAGTCATCTTTTTGGCATTCACGTGTCACCCCAGCGCCTACGAAGAACTTTTTTTGTTACATATGGCGCTTTAAAAGTTTTTTTATATTGTATTGTATTGTAACTTCACTAATAACGCTAAAGCTTTGCCGTGTTACACATATCAGATTTAATTTACACGGAAGAAACGTTGACTGTAATTCTTAATGATAAGAAGTTGTAACAGTGCCAATAATCAATATTCATCAGGTTTTTCTAAAGTTTTACTTATAACTTCGGTTTGCCTACTGCTATTGCTACTGCAACTGCAATTACTACTACTAATAGTATAATAGTAATAATGAAACAGTGTTTGTGGTGCTGTCTTCGCATTAAAGCTATTGTAAGTGTTCATCAACCAACTTAGTTTATCTGATCAATGACATAGTTGAAGATATATTGCTTACGTTCTCAGCAGCGTAAAGGAAGCGGATTGAGCCTACAGTGTGAGACAACGAGAAAAGCAATGAAGTCCACATCACAGACGCATTTGCAGACTGATGTCTGCTGACGTACTAGAATGGGTCGTGATGTGGCCGCTAATTGGAATTGTGCATGGGAGAGAGTTCTGACGCAGTCGCTGTACGCTCTTGCAGTTAATGGGTGCAGAAGCATGCACATAGGACAAGTACCTGCAGCAGCAGCTCGACAGCGTTGTTCACAGCCGGTCAACCAAGTCGAATGCGCAGTCCGCAGGCGGAACCAGCTTCTTTTGAGGCAGGAAAATTTGGAGCAAACCGGGAGACGAAAGGGGATGCGTGGTTTTGTTCTTTCCCCAAAAATTTGTTAACATTTATGTGCAACATGGTGAAATCTGAGGCATATATACTTTTTAATTGATTTGCTCTTTCTACACCGTGTCTCAAAAAAACTGTGCATTTTTGTTTCTGTCAAAACTTTGTCAAATTTCTATGAATTTTAACCCTCTTAGAGGTGAATTAAATTTCAACCCTTGCCCGAAAAAGTGGATTTTTTATAAATAACCCAAACGACACATGTGTCTCTGTACCCGTATAGGTTAGGATGACATATATGTCAGTATACCCTTTAAGCTTAGGCGACATATACGTCGGTATACCCTTTAATAGGGCGACATATATGTCGGCTTACCTCTAAAATGTATATATAGTATACAATTTCGGCCATTTTGCCATTTGCTTACCAAAATTTATTAACCCTTTTAGAGGTAAGCCGACATATATGAAGCAAGATCAGAGCCCGATCTAGTCGACTGCTGATACTGTTGCGCACCATTGTAATGGTCACATTGAATGTAACAGATTTGGACAGAATCAACATTGTCAGTCCACAAGCTGTACACGAAATGCTCTCCTTTAGCATGTACACACGCTTGATGTCTTCCTCGCCAAGTGTCAATAGCCTCGTCAAAAATCGACTGTTCAAGACCGCAACAGACATCGATGAGCCGCCGTTTCAGTTCATGTCTACCACAGACAAATGCATAGTTTTGAATCCAAACTATGGATTTGTCTGTGGTAGACACGATGCTGCATGACAGCCCAGACCTCGTAAACTACGGGACTGAGATCTGGGCTGTTTGGAGGCCACAACTTGGACGCAAGAAAGTTTGGCGTTTCTTGACGCAGCAGTTCAACTGTAGCACGTGCGCGGCGCGGTGTGCCGGTGCACTGTCCTGCTGGAACAAAGTCGTTACCAGACACTGTGCGTATCGCTGGCAGCAGTATGACGTCATTATGACATCCTGAAGCAGCATCGAAGAAGTCAGTAAGAGACATCACCAGAAATCCCTGCTTTGTAACAACAATGAAATTACCGCATGCATTGCAGATTTATTCAACAGTTTTTGTGAAGAAATGTATGCGATTGCATTTTTCAAGGTAGTGCAGCAACAAACTATAGGTAAAGTGGGAAATTCAATTATGTGTTTGTGGGCAGATAATTTCTGTCTGCAACAGTGAAAGAATCGGACAGTATCTGTGAAACTTATGCTGAAATGAAAAAGGGTCCAGTTTTTTTACCCACAATGTACATAGCAGAATACAATATAGAAGTCGGGACAGTTTTGGTAATTCTGGAAGCAGTTTGTAGCTGAGGGCAGGCATGTACCTGGATGCACGCCTGCCAGTCTGTATATGATGCAGTCGATGTGTGCGTGGATGCTGGCAGGTGAAGGCAAGAAACGTGAGCGCCGAGGTGATATACAAGACACGTTACGCTAACATGTCGCGAGACGCCGTCGGCGCGTGCGATATCGTGCCGTCAGCTCGTCCTTCCGGTGAGTCGCGATCTTAACTCTAGTGGCGTCGCTTAGGCCTACGTGACATGCTCGCATCCCGACGAGTATTTAAGTAATTAATGCAACCGTTCCGCCACGAGGCGCTGTAAATTATTCTCGGGACGGCGCCGCCGTCGCCGCGACTAATGGAATTTACGCTCGACTATAATTGCCGCGTGCTGTGCGTAGTCGCTGTATACGATGAGTTGGATTTAGAGCCGTATAGAATCACTTTAGACTGGACATGATCCGGATCAACGACTAGACAGCGCTGGCAGCCGTTAATTCTACCTAAAAGTAAACTAGTGAAAAAAATCACATTTACTATGCTACTGCACGTGAGGCAGACAAATTTGAGAGCTTGTATTTAACTAAAACTAACGATAACAAAAATGATGAGAAAACTAAAAACAAAAACTGATAATAACTGAAATTGTCAGGCGCGAAAATAATAATTGTAACTACAACTTGTCATAAAACTAAACTGTCACTAATTTCATAATTTCAGTGTTTACCTGTTTGTCTGACTTCTAAAAAGAAATTAAAATACAGAATGAAGTATCAGAAATATTAAAACAGCACACAGAAATAAGAAATATACATCAATACAAATAATTAGAGGTGGGACGGGTAGGGAATTTCGCCGGGTACCGGATCCGGGTACCCGGTCGTTACTACCCGGCCGGAAACGGGTACTTGCCGGATCCGGGTATGTAACATGTGACGTGTGACATTCTCTTTTCTGTGGTACCCCCCGCTATTTAAGGAAGTGCCGTCTCGCATGACAGTAAAAGTCACTGAAACATAGGCTATACAAGGCAACAGGCAGTCACGCCTACATTTATATTAAAATGCGATAATTGAAAAATTTTCAAAAATTCAAAAGCATACTACATGCACAGGTGGCACGGTGAATAAGATTGTGCAAGATCAAGTTGCTCGGGCCGGCGTCCGGCGACCCCACTGTATACTAAGGTGCGATCAAAAGCGACGCCGCTCGATTACCGATGGCTGTGTAGGCCTACTTGCAACACTCGTCGTGCTCACTGAAGCTGAGCTATCACTCACTGGTTCATCGTCATTATGTAACAGCAACGCAGACGACACTTCCTGTCGCCATTGTACTTACGAGATCGAGTTGCTCAGGTTACTCGGATCCGGCCACATTTTGACGTAATACCCGGCCGGGTCCGGGTAATTCCGGATAGTGCAATACCCGGCCGGAACCGGGTAGTCGCCGGGTACCCGTCCCACCACTACAAATAATACATACCGGGCACAGTGCATATGCACTGCGATAAGATATTTGACTTTTCGGTGCGCAGATATATCCCCCGGAGATACCCCTCCGAAGATTACTCCTTAGTGCTAGAGGGTCAGGATTACGGGTTAGTGTCAGTTTTCAGACTTTCTCAAGTGGGGGGGTGATCTCCGGGGATATATCTTTCAGGCGGTAACTCATGAATTCTGACTTTATAATTTATACAGTGTTTGTAAAGTGACATCGTGTATCCACGTCCATCGTCCCTAAAGCTAATGCAGGAAATCTTGTCCCGTTTCCGCCACTCTCTTCCCTTTTATTCCTTTTCCACCCCCACTTGGCCCTTCCTTTTTTTCTGGCATCCTAAGGGCGTGGGAGAGCGTCGATAGTTTCCTCCAGCAGAGCCTCCGCCGCCAAGGATTTTGGAGCAGTTTCAACACGAGTCTGTGCACTAAAAGCTCAGCGCTGCTGCCAAATCTGATATCGGGCAACCGTTGCGCGTGGGGCCATTTTTCAAAAAAAAAACAGAAATTTTATTTCCCCTAAAATTCTGATAACGCAACCTGCGTCACTCCACCTAGTGTGGACACGCGTGACGTGTTTTAGACACAGCATTAAATGTCATCATTGTCATCGTCGTCGTCGTCGTCTTTGTAGAAAAATTATAAAGCCGTTTATTTATATTTATTCCGTGTTCGTCGACCTCGAAACATATAGAGGTTTAGTTACGCACTTGCATATATACGGTGTCAGTAATGATGATTCGTCGTGTGTGGTCTAATGTAGCGGTGCGGTCGCAGCTGTGGGCGAACGGTCATCTGTCAGTCAAGCCGATAGTGCTGGTCGTTGGCGGCCTGATACTGGTCGTCATCGTAGTGGCGATGTTGATCGGTGTCAGCCGATGTCGTGCCGCCAGACAGTCTAATCTCGAGGACAAGACCGCCAGAAGTCTTACAAAAAGCAACAGCTACAAGTCGAGTCCAAGTGGTTCGCATACGCTCAAACGCTCAATAAGTAAAGTAAAGTAAAGTAAAGTATATGTGGATTTGTATCAAACATCATCGCGAACACGCCTCTAATTTGCTACAGCTTACCGTACGTCGACGCTGATCACCGTTACCAAGTTATTCAGCCAGGCACCAGCAAACACTGCAAGACCACTGATACGGGCTCCTGTATCACGCGATGTGCCTGTTTACTCCCCCAGCTTTCGCCGGGTACTCATTTCAGCTTACCCGCACACGGCGGACTCAAGCTGAGTAGACCTGGGTGCCTGGTTCCTCGCCGAGGTGACACGGTCACCCATCCAGGCACTAACCGGGCCTGGCGTAGAGTAACTACGTTGATCAAAGCCAACGTGTTACCACTACGCTACAATGGTAGGCATCTGCAAGATCCTAATAATTATTATTGTAGACTGAAAGCCTAATGACTTTTTGGTCCGAAAAATCAATCCTTCCGGAATAAGTCCGGCAAAACGCAGCCGATCCGGACCAAATTCGGTATACGTAGACATGTCAAGGGTGACAACGTTCAGGTAATTTTGGGCGCGATCGGCCCATTTTGGGCAAAATGGGGGCTAGGACGAATCCCGCGGAGCGCGAGTTTTCTTTGTGTTGTAAACCAGACGACCTTTCGGCAACTTCGCAACGGCCGATTTCCACCAAATTTTGTCACGAAACGTATTTCGGTGTCCCGTTGCGGAATCCGGAAAGAAATTTTCGAACATTTTCACTTTAGAGGTTATTTGCCCCAAAATCTGAAATCCATAATCGGTCAAACAGGCACCTCACTCAGAGCAGGCTACAGGTCACGGGATGCACTGCAGAGAGATACTGTTTACACCGCGTTGTAATCCAAGGGCCAGGGAGTTTCCGCGATCTGGTCAATTTTTGTCTACGACGTACGGTTGCACAGCTACGCGGCGTCAAAGTTGTCCAATTTTCGGATTTTGGCCTATTTTTCCCGTACTAAACCCCTAAAACGTACCTGGCGGTGATCAGCCTACAGCCCAGGGATTATATCGGAGAATTATTACGATTTTTATCGCGCATTAGCATACTAACGCGCTATTTGATATAGCAAATATGTCCGTCCGTCTGTCTGTGTGTCTCTGTGTCTGTCCGTTACGTTCCGGTATCAGATGAAAACGGTTTAACACATCGTCATAGTTTTTTTTCACCATACGGTAGCCCAATCATTCTAGTTTCATCCCCTGCGGGGTGCTAAATACAGCTCGGGTATAAAATTTTGCGATTTTCTACCAATAAGTCGCTATGTCTGACAAACAATACAAGATATCGCCATCGTTACTATGGTAGGCGAATAGCAACTCGTATGCGATCTATCAAATGGTGCCATTTCCAATGATGTTGAACGAACACTAACCCTGTTTTCGAGGTCACACCACTGTTTGACGCTAAGTATTTCACAAACGGCTACAGATGCGGCCATAGTTACTATAGAAGGCGAATAGGAAACCGCACCCAAGCTTTCGAATGGCACCAGTTTCAATGACAGTGAAACTAACCCCGATTTAAAGGTCACAGTATTATTCAACGTCAAAAAAACTCGAAAGTGGTACAAGGTAGAGCTATATTTACAATGGCCGACCAATAGAAAGTCGCATATGGTCTATTGAACGGCGCCATTTTCAGAAACCTTGAACGACCCCTAACCTGGTTTTCAAGGTGACTCCATTCTATGACATTGAATATCTCATAAACGGCTACAGATACGGCTATGGTTACTATAGAAGGCGAATAGGAAACGCACCCAAGCTTTTGAATGGCACCAGCTTCAATGACCTTTAGTGACCTCTAAGCCAGATTTCAAGGTCATGGTATTATTTAACGTCAAATAACTCGCAAATGGTCCAAGATAGAGCTATAATTACAATAGCGGACTAATAGAAAGTCATACATAGTCTATCGAACCGCGCGATGTTCAATGACCTTGAAGGACCCCAAACTTAAATTTCAAGGTCAGGCCATTATTTGACGCTAAATATCTCCAAAATTTTTACAGATACGATTATAGTTACTATTGAAAGCGAATAGGAAACCGTACTTAAGCTTTCAGATGCTACCACTTTCAATGACTTTGAATAACCAACACTTCAAGGTCACGATAATATTTAACGTCAAATAACTCGACTAATAGTAAGTCGTGTGTGATCTGTCCAATGGTTCCGTTTCCAGTAACTTTGAGTGACCCTTAACCCAGATTTTAAGGTCACGGTTTAATATTTAGGCCTATAGGGTGCCTTCCGGCACCGGAAATTTCCTGCGACTTCTAGTACGGGAGCAGGGGACCTTCAAACTTGCCCAAATTTTCGCCTGTGGCAAATGGCTATATCCATACAAAATGCAACTGCACGGCGCGTCAGGTCTGGACCAGAGATGTCTGAAAACGCGCAATTCATAACGACGGATGTACTTTCCCACAAAATATCTTCGGCCCTACCCCCAAAATCACCCAAAACCCCATTTTGGGGGACATTTCAATGCTAAAATTATTATACAGATAGATATCCGTATGTCACACGTTAATGTAGCTATACGAGTACGAAGGTGAAGCTTTCACAGCTATTTAGGTATAGGCAAGTACTTGGGGGTGTGTCAAAATTTTTTTCTGCTACGGACGTCCGGGGGGACGCAGGGCCCCTTAATATATATTTGGGACCCCCCTACTATCTCGAAATTACTGGCACTAGAAAGCTGAAATTAAATACATAATTAGATGTGGTAAAGTACTCGCTTCCGGTACAAACATTTTTCCGCTTGGTAACGTCTAGGTGCCGCAGGGCCCCCTAATGTAAATTTTGGACCCCGATATCTTTGAAACTACTAGAGCTGGAAAGTTGAATTTAAAAATACCATTAGATGTGGTAAAGTACCCACTTTGGGTACAAAAATTATTATATTATACAAATAACAATACAACATAAGGGCGGCCGCCATATTGACTTTCGACAAATGTCTGTATCTCCGGGGCAGACTATGGCTAACAGCTGAAAGACGGCTTTCAGCCTACATGTAGTTGAGAGCGCTAGCGATGACTACAGCTTCTAGTTATATTTATATTTATATTTAATTTAAATTAAGTTAAATTAAATTAAGTTAAATTAATTTAAATTAAATTAAAGTTAAATTAAAATTAACTTAAAATTAACTTAAAATTAACTTAAAATTAAATTAAAATTAAAATTAAATTAAAATTAAATTAAAATTAAAATTAAATTAAAATTAAATTAAAATTAAATTAAAATTAAATTAAAATTAAATTAAAATTAAATTAAATTTAAGTTTAGTTGAATTTAAATTAAATAAAATTTAATTTTTGCCACGCGATGCGCGGCCTATGCCGTCATGCGGTGTCCATCAGTCCGTCCGTTCGTCTGTCCGTCAAGTTTGTAAATTATGTTAAAACGAATATATATATCTTCAATTTTTTTCACCGAAGGGTAGCCACACCATTCTAGTTTTTCATACCAAATGCCATGGCAATATTCCGATGGAAACCCCTCTAACGGCGTTGAATGCAGTTGAGGTAGGCAAAAATCGCGATTGCCGATCAGCAACCGGTACTCCTGACCCTATCCGACCCACGAGTCGGGTCCTGACACTAACCGACCCACATACGGCAACAAAGAAGGGGGTAAGAGGGTTATGACTTAGGGGGTTTTGCCCGTGGGGTTGATCGATTACTCAGTCCGTATACTTAATCGTGGTTGAAGTTATGGCTTTTAGTGACTGTAGCTGTGGTCGATCTGTCGTGTGACATCAGGGTCGCCGTGCATGCGCAAAGACGAACAGATTCAGATGACGTTGCACGCCAAAGACGAGTGGGAGATAGACGCTCATGACGTCGTCCTTGGTGCTGAGCTTGGACAAGGCGCGTTTGGACTCGTCATGACAGGATACTACCAGAATGAACAAGTCGCCATTAAAGTTCTGAAGGGTTAGCGACAATGTGCTATATCGCTGTTGATCGATGTTGAATTGGCTAAAGGTCGTATTCCATTGGCTCGACTTGGCGCAACACAGCACGCTCGCTGTGACTTGGCTTATGAGCAAAAGATACGCTCGACTTTTTGGCAAAGTCGAAAATAAGTCAAATGCATCTTCAACTATTCTCAACTTGTAGAGAGTATCTCCGTAAATCGAAAACAACTAAAAACTTGTTGTTATAATACTTCTTATACAACAAGTCTGATCAATTTTGAGCTGATGAAGTTCGACTCCAAACATGCAGCAAATCGTTTTGTATTGCAGCCATGTTATTTCTTACAAGTAAACATCAAGATTGAAGTTCACATTCCTGTACAAGTTCCGCTGAGCTATTATTTAGTTTTTCTCAGCTTCTAGTTTTCTGAGTTTCAGTTTTTGAGCTTTCTACATTTGAAGAACTTCAACACTCGACGTATAACTGTTTATTTTCTGTCTACTTTCAGTATCAGTATCTTACTAAACTGTTTTTTAATCCGTTAAACTGGTAAATCTACATTGTGAGTCAAAAAACTAAACCATTTTTCATTTGAGCATAACTTTGGCAAATACTGTCCGATTTTAACTATTCTTTCATTGTTGCAGACAGAAATTAACCATGACAAAGCGTACTATAAAATCTACCACCATACCTCAAATCTGCTAGTGGACTACCTTGTAAAATGAACAAGAATGTATTGGCCAACATTGCTGGCATGATTTCGTAATTAAAGATGTAACAGTCAAACAAATCACATTGAATGTAACAGGTGTGGACAAAATCAACATTGTCAGTTCACAGACTGTACTGGAAATGTGCTACTTTAGCATGGACACACGCTTCATGTCTTCCTCACCACTGGTCAGTAGTCTCGTCAAAAATCGACTGTTCAAGACCGCACCAGCCATCGATAAGCCACCGTTTAATTCATCCACATTATGAATTTGTCTTTGGTAGACACAATGCTGCATGACAGCCCAGATCTCGTAATCCACAGCACTGAAATCTGGGCTGTTTGAAGGCCACACTTTGGGCGCAAGAAAGTTTGGCGTTTCTTGACGCAGCAGTTCAACTGTTGCACGTGCGCGACGCGGTGCGCCGGTGCACTGTCCTGCTGGAACAAAGTCGTTACCAGACACTCTGCGTATCGCTGGCAGCAGTATGACGTCATTATGACGTCGTGAAACAGCAGCGAAGAAGTCAATAAAAGATATCACCAGAATTTCCTGCTTTGTAACAACAATGAAATACCGTATGCATTGCAGATTTATTCAAGAGTTTTTGTGAAGAAGTGTTTGGGGTTGCGTTTTAAATTTTGTTGAAAAATGAAATGAAATGAAAAATGAAATTAACCTTGAAAAAACCTGCATGAACCTTGTAGAAACCTGCACTACCTTGAAAAATGGCATTTTTCAATGGCATTTTTCAAGGTAGTGCAGCAACAAACTATAGGCTAAGTGGGAAATTCAATTACGTGTTTGTGGGCAGATAATTTCTGTCTACAACAGTGGAAAAATTATTAAAATTGGACAGTATTTGCAAAAGTTATGCTGAAATGAAAGAGGGTCCAGTTTTTTGACTCACAGTGTATTTACACTTAGGATATCGAAAGTATGCGTTCACGGCGCTCATCTTTATTCATGAGCGCCTGTGTTCACAAGTCATTCGTTTTCTTCTCGCAACTGTATCTGTGCTGACGTTGAATATTTGTCAGTTCTGTTTTTCCATATGATGCTTTCATCTTTATTCACCGCACAGTGGCAGCAATACATAGGGCTTATTGCGTCAATCACAGGGATTAACTCCGATGCTAAGTTTACTTAGCGAAAATTGCGTTGCAACTTGCACCAACCACAATTAAGTAAGTAGCATTTAATTGTGTCATGTAATTAGTGGAGATTTAAGTACCGGTGTCACTTTAGTTTAAGTGATATTTAGCTAAGTAGCTGTTTAATTAACGTTGGTGCAATTGGCCCATAATAAAACATAATAAACGTAATAAATAATATACAAAGATGACAAATACGTAGCAGTAATCTAAGCAAATAAGTCACGAGAGATATTTACAAAATATGTTGTTGGTATTTTTAGATTTATTTTTAAAATTGTTAGCACGCTTCGCCCACAGTACATTAGGAATTTCAAAAGCGAAATATTCTAGTCACTGTTTTACAATTACGATGCTGCTAGTTCTGAAGAGTTTCATAAAGAAGTGATTTACGGCGAATTCTGAGGATAACATTTATTACTAAGCCACAACTGTTATCATTAGACTTTGCCATGAAATGCTTGTATATTAAGTTTTATCAATCATAACCCATTCAACACTTTGACACTGACACTGTTAGTTGGGCGACTGCGAAAAGGATTGCTTTTACAGTCTCTAAAATTTTTAAAACTTCTTC
>Ga0209339_1000348_pt1:15000-17080 | contig 17080 bp, 12 predicted proteins | sample OlaalgELextract3_FD_187376 | JGI IMG/M metagenome (GOLD analysis project Ga0209339, IMG submission 187376) | Olavius algarvensis symbiont microbial communities from Tuscany, Italy - Type A ELBA extract 3 (SPAdes) (version 2) | ecosystem: Host-associated > Annelida > Digestive system... | reverse complement strand
CTACCACACGGTCACACGGTAGTGTGACCAGTCACACGGTAGTGTGACCAGTGTTGTAAGGGCGACACGTCAAGTCAATGGGAGAGGGCAAAATTACCCCTCTCACCACACCCACACCCCTTAACCGACAGTCACGAAAAATTGCACACGTGATTACGTCCACCATATCTCCCCACACGCCGCATTTGGTCAAGATCGCCTCAGGGGTTACTTCTCCCCAAATAGCCAAAATTACCACTCAGTTTTTTTATGTTTGTTTGTTATCACTGCAGTACCACAGGAAACGGTTATCGTCATGAAACTTTCCGAATACACTGTGTCCCAAAAATGTGTCACCTTTTTATTTCACTGTGGTTTCTACAAACGTTGACCGAATTTTATCACATTTGGCACATAAGTAAATTTTCAACACAATAATTACTGATTTACCCACCTCACCTATGTACTGCTGCTACACTACCTTGGGAAAAATCAACTGCATATGGTGACAAAATGTTTTGACCACAATGTAGATGGGGTGGGCAGTGGCTGTGGGATCGTGCTATTAACTTTGCTAGGTGGCAACACCCTGCAGTGAGGCACGAGGTGAGGTTTGCTCTGAGTGGCAGCTCTTGTTAACTGGAGTTGTATTACAGTGCTTGTGTTTCGGTTATAAGCATGTTTGTCATGAGCTGTTAATAAATTTACTTACTTGTCTACTTATTCGACAGACGGAGAAAGCGCGTCACTTGCTGGCGGTTCGCGAGAAACTGCGAGAGTTGCGACATCTGAGCAAGCCGGTCAAGGACCAGAACAACGAGATGAAACGACGCTGTTCCAAGGATGACGACGACGACGTCGATTGCGATGACGTCAGAGTGACGTCAGACTCTTCGTCACTAATGACGTCAGACTCGTCGTCACCAGTGACGTCAGACTCGTCGTCAGCAGTGACGTTGTCGTCAGACCGTCAACAGCAACTTGTAGTCAAGTGTGTGAAACTGCTGACACAGAAACACTTCCTAGAGGTCGCCAGCAATGCGCAGGTGCGTGTCACAATAGCTGCACTCGGCCTACCGTAACTCCACTGTTGTAGGATCTAATTAATTAGAGCTGTCAAGCGATTCACTTCTTTAATCGCGTTAATTACGCGATTAGTTTTTAAATCCCGCGCGTTAATCGCGGTTTTAACGGACATATTGTTTGCTACATTTTTCAATTTGTCTGTGTTCCATTTGCAGGTAGACTAGACGTCGACATGGCAGTACTGAAAACAGTGCAACTGCTGCAGCGAGACGATTGTGTGATTCAATAATATTAAATCGATTCATTAAATTAATATGTTGATGTTATTTGATAAGTGAAATCAAGTTTTTAGAATTAAAGATATGAACGATTGCTGTCTTTTCGTTGTGTTTTCGTTTACATTTTTAACGGCGTTATTTATTTAATTGCGATTAATTCTTTAACGCGTTATTTTACAGCCCTAGCTAGCTAGATCTAGTAGAGTGATACGTTGTTATGATGGCAACACGCAAGACAGTATGTATCACCAAAACTGTCAAAACTATCATGGAACTGGCAACAACATGCATCATATTTATCGTCATCAGCTTCTACTGATCCCACGATATCGTCTCAGAACATTCGGTCATCGGGCTTTTACTTTGGCTGACCCGACGTTCTGGAACTCACTGGCAGATGAACTGCGAACTTACTCTAGTGATAGATTTAAACTAGATTTGAAGACTTTCCTCTTTGCCACTTACTAGCGTATTCAGCGCATTAGATGCTTTCGCGGTGATGCGGTATATAAATTGATGATTGACATTGACATTGACATAAGGGTTCACTGCAGTTTGTTAGGATTTTATTACAATAATTAACGTATTTACTAAGTCAGATATAGAAGTATGTCAGTGCACTGTATCAGTTGATCCAGTTTTGCGATGAGGCACAGCTGCTTAATACTTGTCGGCGTGTGGTGTGGAGCAGATGACGTCATCGTGTCTGACTGATATGACGTTGTCAACTGCGTCATGTGACAGCGAACTCGCACCTGGCGTTACCATGGCAACGTCATCGTCTAACGACTCGGTCA
>Ga0209339_1000348_pt1:0-10000 | contig 17080 bp, 12 predicted proteins | sample OlaalgELextract3_FD_187376 | JGI IMG/M metagenome (GOLD analysis project Ga0209339, IMG submission 187376) | Olavius algarvensis symbiont microbial communities from Tuscany, Italy - Type A ELBA extract 3 (SPAdes) (version 2) | ecosystem: Host-associated > Annelida > Digestive system >... | reverse complement strand
GTTCCCTCCAAAGGTCTGTACTCTAGCGCCGCTTATTTCAGCAGTCGTCATGTAACTTTCATAATGGACGGAGAGTAGCTTTGGGGTCATGTCCTTAAACTCACCATCACTGGGGCGCAGGGCGAGATGGTAGCACCTTCACTGGGGTGCACGGCGAAGTGGTAGCACCCTCATTGGGGCGCAGGGTGAGCTTTGCTGTGCTGACAAGTGACAACATTTGTTTTGGGTGTGTACGCGTCGTTTTTATGTTAAATATTTTCGATAGGCTATGTTTTTTCTTTACTCAGTTTGACGCCAACAGGACACGGAGATGTAGCGTGCATATTATCACGATATGATTATACTGTGACGACATGATGTTGTTGATGAGTTGATGACGTTGATGAGCTGATGATGTGCAGATGACAAGAAACACAATTCAGCTGTCGACGTCGTCACAGAAATGTCTGACGCTGCAGACGATCGATGACACCGAGTTCTATGACTGGCTGTACGCCATCTCTCCGCTGCTTGTTGGACAACTCAGGTCATTGTCTACATTTGACAGCCATGTTGTCTCCGCCAAACCAGAGCATTGTGTTCTCTGATTGCCTGTTCGCTCGTCCGTTACTGAAATTTTAAGCACGATAGTTTGAAAATGAATAAACCGATTTTGATGTCAATGCACAAATGGGACACGAGGCAAAAATGTCAAATTTGGGCTTTGGAGGTTAAAGGTCAAAGCAAAACGAAGCCGAAGATAGATATGGCGGCATGGCGGAGGCATCGTTCTTAACCTTTGAGTTAAGTTATCCAGAACTTTTCTAGTTTTTATTTGCTGACAAACTTAGCACCAACATACATGCGGCTTCGAACTGTCGAAAAACGCTGACGAAAGAAATGTGAGGATAAGTGTAGCCGTTTCCACGCAATACACGAACGTCACGGACAGACAGATAGCTAGCCACCACGCGACGGTATAGACCGCTCTATGCATAGCGTCGCGCAGCATAGATTGGCAATATGCAAATCTTTTTATCGCGCGACGCGTATGCATACCGTGGACTATGCCGTGGCAAGGTGTCTGTCCCTCCATCCGTCTGTCCGTCCGTCTGTCTGTCTTTCACACGCCGGTAACGGCGGACCAGCAGGAAGTCGTACACGATCTATCGAACTGCGCCATTTTCAATGACCTTGAACAACCCCTAACCCAGTTTTCGAGGTCACGCTATACTTTGACGCTGAATATCTCATAAACGGTTGAAGATACGGCCATAGTTACTACGGAAGGCGAATAGGAAACCGTACACAAGCTTTCGAATGGTACCAGTTTGAATGACCTTGAGTGACCTCTAACCCAGATTTCAAGGTCACGATTATTCAACGTCAAATAACTCAAAAATGGTACAACACCGAGCTGTATTTACAATGACCGACCAATAGAAAGTCCTATATGATCTATCGAACGGCGCCATTTTCAATGACCTTGAACGACTCCTACCCCCGGTTTGAAGGTCACGCCATTTTTTGACGCTGAATATCTCAGAAACGGGACAGGATACAGATATAGTTTCAATGGAATACTAATAGGGACTTGCACACGCCCTACTAACAGTGTCATTTCGAATGACCTTGAGAGATCTTGAGTGACTTAGCAAAATATTCAATGACAAGAAGCATTGCGCGGTCTCTCTGCGTGCGACAGCTGAGCTTCTTGTAATTTAGAGACGCATCGGGCCGCATGTTTTCTTATTAACAGTGGTAATAATGTCCTTGCAAGTAATTAATTTACTTTGTCGCTGAATGTGCGTGAAATCTGTTCGTTGTAGATCGACAAGATCTCGAGCGTTGAATGTGTCGCTATGTCAGATGTGAGTGGCTGTTGTTCGCCTCGTGATCTTGCTGTTGTGTGAATATTCATGATGTTGTGAATATTCATCATGTCGCTACTGGCGTTACTATGAACTGTGCTCAGCTGTGTTCCTTCACAGAAAACAACAAGAGATTCAGTCTCAGTTGAACGTTTCACCTAGCGGAGTCCTCTGATTGGTCGAATATGTTTTACTGCGACGTTATATAAAAATAGTGCATGCAGTCTGTCTAAAGTTCTATAAGCCAAAGTTCTAAAACAGAAAAAATTAAAATGTTTATGTTAGTTCTAAATAGACGTATATTTCAGACTTGTAAGTCGACAGTTAAGTTGGGATATACGCATTTCGTGCTCTAAAGTTCATTTGATGACGTCACTCCAGTTCTATTTTGGTACACTTTTATCTCTATGTCGCCTTGATGTATCTTCCTACCTGATTTGCTGCATATACCTTCATCCAAAGCGGAGAGATAAGCAGTTCACGAAATTCAAGATGGCCGCCGTCCGCCATCTTGAATTTGTTGGGTGGAGCCACGGGATCACCCATAAAGGCCCATTTATGGTGCGTACTTTCTCGTAGAATTTCGTAACGATCGGCTTTGTAGTTTTTAACTTATAAGGATTCGACTTTTGTCGTTCAGACTTGAAAGTTCTATTCACGCCGCAAATTTCCACTTTTTGGGGATTTGACCCCAAAATTTAATGGACCATAGTTCAGATCCTAAAAGGCACATCCATGCGCGAAAGAACGCATTTTGATCCCTCGTTGGTCCCGATCGGACGCATGGTTTGACCTGTGTGCGTGCCAAAGAATATAAAAAGAAAAAAAGACATCCAAAGAGCGTTACTTTGATATTCACCCAGACCAACCACCTTGTCGTATCCTAACCAAATTGGGCATGCGATGTGGTACCCCAAACAGAGTTCCTTATTTCGGTTTTTGATAACATCGGTTAAGGGGTTTCGGGTCCCAAAGGGTTGAAAATCTGCTTTTTCCCTGTTCAAGGCCAGTTGCTTATACAACAGCTCCTTGCTGTTGCACGAGCCGTGACAATGTCGAAAGCCGTACTGAATTAAACGTCGTTAGGAAACATTAACGATGTTAGGTATAACGATAATCTACTAAAGTTAACGAACGTCAATGTGTCACTTTGTATGTATGCTCTCAGGCCTCTATGGAGTGGCCCGAAAAAGTAAGCTACACCTTTTTACCCTAATGTTGTTAATAAGTTAATAACACTACACTGTGGGACAAAAATGCATCCTTTGTTTTTGTAATAACTTTGTCATTGTCAAACCGCATTCTATTTTGATAAGTTTTGGCACACAGACGTTGATACATTTGCAACATAACTACAACAGATTATTGCGCGCCTATATTAGTGGATGTTTCTACCCTACCTTGTGAAACGTAACTAACATGTATCAAGCACAGCTCACCGACGACGTTCGACGTCCATCACTGTTTCTGGTAAACGCGTTTCTGTATCACTTCCTACGTTCTGTAATCCACAGGACTGAGGTCGGGGCTGTTGGTAAAATTCTAAATTTTGACTGGTTGGGGGGTTGTATTCCCACATTTCTGCCGCGATAAACGTGAAATGGTTTATCGGTGCAACGTGTCAAACAAATGCAATTTTTTGGTCCCCCAGGTGGTCCCCTGAGCTGAGCAACCGCCCCATTCTCTGGAAAGCACGATCGACCGGTCACCTCCTGCCTGAGAGATATAAACTGTGTTCCAAAAAAACATGTGACTACGTCTTTGGCGATAACTTGAACTAGAATTGTCCGTTTGCAACAATTTGTGACACACTTATTACTGAGGGTATTGGCCATCGACAGATTTTTTTATTTTCTCACCTCACCTGTGTCATGCACCTACTTTACCTTGGGAAACTGTCGAGACTTAAATATCTGCAAAAAACTAAATAAAATAATAACAATTTCATAGGAAGATGCGATTTTGATTTAAAATCTCTATCTGTCAAAGCACTGAAAGCAGTATGATGCACGAAGGACGCTAATTTAATTTCTGACAACGGTTGGAAAGTTGGAAGCATCGACAGTCAGCTGAAGAGTATCCACAAGACGGATACAATTGTCCGGCAACCTTGCAGCGGGAGACCGCGCATTCGTCGCATAGCAGTAGAGGACCTTGTGCTCAGTCAGGAGGACAAGCCAGAAAGGCACCTATCAGCATGTGGGATTTCGCATGAAACTGCCATTCTCCGTTTAGGTGTGCACAGGATAATTCACCATGATCTCCAGTTCAGTTGCTTCATACGACGTCGTGCTCAGCTGTTGTCTGAAGCCAATCGCATCACTCATCTCACTCGCTGATAAACAACCTTGTTGTCTGCAATAAATCTTGTTATTGGTTTTTTTATAAACCGTACGTTAATAATAAGTAAGTAAAATAATATGGTGACAGTTTTTTTCATTTAACATCCTAGTATTGTAGCTTTCGTAAAATAGCCAATTTAAGGCTAACTTCATGATGTTTAGGTCTCGACAGATTCCCAAGGTAAAGTAGCTGCTTTAAATAGGTGGGGTGGGAAAACATAAACACCCGTCGATGGCCTATAATCTTAGTAATAAGTTTGCCAATAATCTTTGTAAATGAACAGTTTTAGTTCAACTTATCAGGCATGCCAGTTTATAGCGGATATTTTTTCCAAAATATGCGGACCTGTCAAGCTTGAAATATGCGCGAAAAATATGCGGAAAATATGCAAAATATGCTGCGATCGCATGTTCGCTATAAACTGGTATGCATAATTTATCAAACAGTTGCTTAGTTACCTTGTGAAATATGTGAAATAGCTTCGTTTAAATTCTGGTAAAAATTACTGTTCGCCACCATGATGACGTCGTATACGTCCAAAGAATATAAAAATATAAAATAACAATTAAATTTATTAAATCAATATTCTTTGCTAGCTCAGGAGCACGAAATATGCGGGAAAATATGCGATATGCTCATTATTGGCAAATATGTTCGCTATAAGCTGGCATGCCTGACTTATCGTCGAAAACGTGGTCGCATGTTTTGTGGAACACAGTGTAGATTGCCGTCAGTGTCAGCACTGCAAACGATTTGTTTGAGTTGGCGGGCGTGGCGGGCGGGCGAGCTTTTTATGGCAGTGACGATATTCTTTTTACCCATATCTAAGCTTGGCATCAAGCGTGACGTTATATACAGAATATTTAATCAATAGAATATTTAGTAATAGTTTAAAATTTAAACAGTTACATATGCTTGTTTGACACTCAAATTTAACAAAAATTAGCTTTATTGGCATTGTTGAGAAACAATTATGTATATTTGTCATTATGTCATATGTTCGTATTTCATTTCTATATTTTATTTGTGTTTTCCTTAATGATGGCATTTGTTTGTCGTCCAATAAAAGGCTTATGTGTGTGTGTATGTACATGTAGTGAACTTAAAAGCTTAATGTTTGGCCCACCGTGTATACCGCTGCACTTATTAGTGCCCTGTATGTGTAAAGGGTAATTGACTACATGTTGATGCTGTTATGAAATAATTGTACATGCTAACTAGATTGTTAACTAATTGTGTGGCATATTTATTTATTACATGAAATGAAAAGAATGTCTTTAAAGAATTAGGAATTACACGATGTAGAAAACTGTATATTCGCGACTAATTTTGGACAGTTGATGATCCAGTCGCTTTGCGCTTTTTAATAATATTTAAGCTCAAATATTATTATCACGATACATGTATATACAAAGAAAACAGTTTAGTATTAGAAAACAAATCTCTGACTTGTCTTGGATTTCTCAGAGGTTTCCAGTTGGCACTATAAAAGGCGCGCTAATGGAATTTGAGCTTTACTTCGTTTTCTCGTGTTTTACGTATCACATTGTGTGCGGAGATCTCTCACGCATCACGGCCGCCGGCGACACACCATCGTAGTTAAATTAAAGATACCTACTTACTTAGCCTTACTTACTTACTTACTAGCCTAATGTTTCGCACATCGGCCGGCCGCCGGCAGACTGTCAGCTGAGTAGGAATGTCGTCTGTCGCAGCTAAATCACGTGATTAGAACGCATACTGTTTCAGCGAAAAGGACCCGCCTCGTAGGTCGGTTAGGGTCAGGAGTACGGGTGAGACAACTTAACGCGCCGTGAAACTGCCACAAATTGTGTCATGGACATACTCAATCACTGTGAGAACGATGCGACTGTGCCGTCCAATGAAGCTGAATTATTTAGGCGTAGATCCGCGGCACCGCACTGCGCGCGTCATTGTGTATAGGCCTACGTGTCGTCGAGTTTGTTGCTAAACGTGTAAAATATGTGATGTACCGTTGATGACGCGCTAGTATTGATGAGTTACAGAGAATGATTATGATTAATGTTACATGTCTACGATCGTCTCGACACTGGTGATTATGTGTCTGTGATGTCAGTGAGTCTATCTACCGTAATACTGAATATGGTCGTTGTTACTGTCATGCATTGTACAGTAGAGCGGGACGCGACGTGACGCCAGCGTACTTGGACGTCTGTCCGCTCTATAACTCACTCCGCCCGTACACTACCTTTGCCCTTGTAGGTACCTAAGGCCGCAAGAAGCTGTAGCTTTGCGTAAACTTTTAGGGAAAAAACCTTGTCGATTTTGTTGATTTACAGCAAGCTTGAGTTTATAATCTGTCGAAAACAGTGTTTTTTGCGAACAAAAAGATACGAGCGCGAGTATCGAGTGGCGAGTATTAAGGCGCCGAGGAGGTGAGAGTGCGGGGAGGGGGCGTCCTCTCCCTACTGGAAAGAGGTCTGTGGAGGGGGTGTGCCCCTCCCCAGAAAAAAATTCATTGTTGGAGCTCAAAGTCACTAGTTTTTCTGCAATTTGAGTGCTATTTTTGTAAGTTCGTCTTGTTTTGGGACAACCTTTCTGGTTCAATTGCTTTGGGAAACAGAGAGAACCTGCAAGATCCTAACGGCTGTATCTATTTTTTTAACGTATTGCCCTACAAATCTACAGTTTTGTTCCTAGTTTTGTCTTTTAATACGCCATTACTGCCGCGGCGACCAACTCCTAAGTGAGTCCAGATTTTCATTAGAAATTGACTGTTATTTTCTTGCTTACTTACTCAAGTTACAGTGGTATATGGTGATGTCTGTGCAGCTCTGGGTAGTCTGTTAATTTATGCAAAGTACTAAAGTCGACGTCAATCACGGAAATTACAATATGGCGAATTACTTTCAAACAGCAGCTCTAAAAAGTGGGAATTCCGCGGTGCGCCCGGCCCCATAACCTCCAGCGCATATTACTCACTGCAGACGCTACGAGCACCGCACACGGACATGGTACAGCAGCGGCGCAGATGCCACGTCGCAATTGACCACATATAGTAGCAATAACTTGCTAGCAATTTAATTTACAGTAGGTTAAACAACACCACATAAATGATGCGGTAAATTTACAGTCCGTACATATTATAAAAACGAAAAAAAATATATCTTTGACTGGAAAAGGTGCCGGTACGCCGTACCGGCACGTACTGTCACAAAACTTACTGGCGAAAATATTGCCTGTTTTGGTGATAATGTCGCCGACGGACAGACGTCCGGAACGCTGGAGTTACATGCATCGCGTCAGTGTAAATGTTGTTAATAACGTTGTGCGATATGTCCCCGGTGAGAGCTCGTGTTATTGTAACACTAGAAGTGCACTCGGTAAAGCGCATGTACCTCCGACAAAGGTGTTCCAACGGCTCCCGGTGAATAAAACCATTTTAAAACCACGCGTCGCTGTAGCGACGGGCGGCCAATACGTATACGTGGGATTTTCCCGACGTTATAAAATTCCGCGTTGCAGTGCTTATACGATATCGGAGAATCGGAGAAAGCAATCCGGTTCCGGCATCCGGTATCGGGCTCCAAAGTTAATCAATTCGTCCATGTCCCGACATCTGTCGACATGCAACATTTCATCCAAATCCGTGCACGCGTTTTTGAGTAATCTTGCTAAGAGACAGACAAACACGGGATAAAACATGTACCTTCTCCTTTGTCGGAAGTAATTAGTTACATGAAATCTCACGAAATGATTTTTCATTCAGTTCCCGAGTTACTTCTTCTAGTTTCTGATAGGCCTACTATTGTATATGTTTGGAAAAGACGGAATAAACCAAATACTAGAAGGGCACTCGGTGGAGCGCATGTATACCCCCGACAAAGTTGTTTCGACGGTGACTGAATAAAACCATTCTAGAACCACGCGTCGCTGCAGCGTCGGGCCGCGCCAATACGTATACGTGGTGTATTGGAAAATAGGCCGAAATCCGAAAATTGACGCCCCGTAGCTCCGCAACTGTACGTCGTACAAAAAAAGTTGAGCGGACCGCGGAAACTCCCTGGCCCTTGGACTACAACGTGGAGTAAACAATATCTCTCTACAGTGCATCCGTTACCTGTAGCCTGCTCTGAGTGAGGACCGACTTCAGATTTCAGACTGATTTCAGATTTTCCGGACTATGATCCGGATCTGGCTCAAAAGTTAAACAGTTCGTCCATGTCCCGACATCTGTCGACACGCAAAATTTCATCCAAATCCATCCACGCTTTTTTGAGTAATCTTGCTAACAGACAGACAGACAGACAAACACGAACAATCGCATTTACCTCCTCCTTTGTCGGAGGTAAAAATTGATTTACAATGTAGCACGTATATAGTAGCGTACGTCTGAATCGCCAGCGCCTGTGATCTCACTCAACGAGATGCGTCGCACGGTAGAGTGTCATGTGAGCTCTCATCGTTGTCCGTAACATTCGTTGTCTGCCAAGACGTTGTAACTCACTTGAACACTTCGTGTCGTTGCTTGTCTCCTATTCACTGGGCGTAACTCAACTGAGACTTAACAATACGTTATGGCGAGAATGTGTAAGAATGGCTCTGCTTTTCTATTCCCTTCTCGTTAGTTATTTTCTGTCTCTCTTATAACATGTTCTTAATTTGTTATATAATTAACAGTAGTCCTACGCAACAGTGAACCAAAGTAAGCCTAAATTCGGCCCTGACCGCTACATCTTTGAACAACTGCAGCACAATAGTCAGTGATGGGACCCAGACGGTACTGACAGGCCCAAAAATATTATTTAGAGGTATCTATAGCGAGGCTCCTGTGATAGAAACCAGTGAAGCTGCTCGGATGCCAAAACAACACTACGACTGTCGACGTTTGTTGCGGGTAATTGACAGTAAATGGCAGATGCGCTGTCCTGAAAGTGTCTGTTAGACAGAAGGCAGGAGACCTGGAGACCAAGACCGACATCAAGACAATAAAATACTTCCCATCACTGCTACTACTACAGTGTTCCTTCAACAGTCTTCGGGTGTATTACGACAAAAAATTTCGATTTTTTTACTGTTATCACTGACGTTAACATTGTGTTAGGCGGAGAGAAGCATTATTATGTCGATAGTTAACTTAAGTCTGTTCGTTTGGCGACATAAGAAATTGTGTTCGTTATCTTTAACTCTGTGTTGACGTATATGCATGGCTTGATCTTACGTAAAGTTGATAGGGTTATATCGAGCAGTGCTGCCAGCTAGCCTGCCAGGTGCTTTTGTTCTGTACATAGATACACTAGAAGATATATTTTCATTAGTTAACATGCTGAAAACATTAAAACCGTCGTGCAAAACCTCGACCTTTACAGTTGTCGACGGTATAATTGTTGTCTATGATCATCGTCGTCGTTTATTTTGCTCACACACCATATCGGTGACACGACAGTGAAATCACGTTATAAGATTCAGCGTGACAATAAGCGAGAAACAAGCGTCACTCACACTTACAGATAGCTGCCTTCTCTTGTAAAACAATCAATGTCATCGTATCTTATCATACGACTTTGGCTGTATTTGTTACCATTTTTTGCGCTACAGACCATTTATGCTGAAATGACATTGCTGGGCAACTGTGACTTCTAAATGACAGTGAAAGTAAATCCGGATCAGCTCCACGATGAAGTCACCTTGAGACATGACCAAGACCTCACTCACTCACTCACTAGTCGATCTTCCTCGATGAGGTTTGGCGACAGCAGACGATCACTCCGATATCTTTCTTCTCCATTGTGCTCGATCTTGTGACATCTCCTTTAGCTGAATGT
>Ga0209339_1000344_pt1 | contig 17131 bp, 8 predicted proteins | sample OlaalgELextract3_FD_187376 | JGI IMG/M metagenome (GOLD analysis project Ga0209339, IMG submission 187376) | Olavius algarvensis symbiont microbial communities from Tuscany, Italy - Type A ELBA extract 3 (SPAdes) (version 2) | ecosystem: Host-associated > Annelida > Digestive system >... | reverse complement strand
TATAGTTACTATGGAACACTAATAGGCACCCGTACCCCAGGAGTTCAATGGTACAAATTTCGACCCCCTGGGGTGACCCCTAACCGGGGAATTGGCCCCCGTGAGGCGCTTTTTGTCAAATTACTTTGACCTCTTGTTTCATTTGAGCATAACTTTGGCAAACACTGTTCGATTTTAATAATTCTTTCCCTGTTGCAGACAGAAATAAACTGCGACCAAGTGTATCCTAAAATCTACTAGCACACTCCAAATCTGCTAGAACACTACCTTGTAAAGTGAACAAAAATGTATCGGCCAACGTTGCTGGCATGATTTCGTAATTAAAGATGTAATAACAGTCAAACAAGTCACACTGAACATAATAGATATGGACAAAATCAACATTGTCAGTTCACAAGCTGTACTCGAAGTGTCCTCCTTTGGCACGGATATGCGCTTAAAGTCTTCCTCGCCACTGGTCAATAGTCTCGTCAGGCATCAACTGTTCAAGACTGCACCAGACATCAGTGAACCATAATTTTACGTAGACTGAATTAACCGGCAAAAAACACTGAATGACGTCAGTATGACGTCATGATGTTGTGAAGCAGCACTGAAGAAGACTGTAAGAGATACCACCAGAATTTCCTGCTTTGTAACAACAATGAAATTACTGTATGCATTGCATATTTATTTAGCAGTTTCTGTGTACGTGGTTGCATTTTTCAACGTACTGCAGCAACGAACTATAGGTGAAGTATCAGATTGAAATACATGTTTGTAGACAGATAATTTCTGTCTGCAAAAGTGAAAGAATTATTAAAATTGTACAGTATTTGCCAAACTTATGCTCAAATTAAAAAGTTTTTTTGACTCGCAGTGTATAGTGTTCTGTTGCGCTTAATTGTGACAGGGCCATTATTAGTCATCTCTTCTGATGTAAAACAGTCGAATGTCTGTATGTCCGCATGGTGTCAATATTTTCAAAACCCGAAGGCTCCGGACCACTGAGCTGACGTTGATCAAACTTGGCACATATATTCCTATGGGTCTGTGGACACAACTTCTAGGAAGTGGAATTTTGAATATCGGCCCCCACGTCATGTGGGTGTGTCGTGTGCAGTTCATCAGCTGCACACTCGACAACAAACTACCCCAACTCAGTCCAGTTGGAAGAGATGACCGCCCTGCGCATTGTGCTTATGTTATTGATATTGTATTTTTTTTATCGCGCGACTGACGTGCGATACTGATATAGCAAATATGTCTGTCTGTCTGTCTGTCCGTGACATTCCAGTATCAGATGAAAACGGCTTAACATATTGTCATAGTTTTATCACCCAATCATTCTGGTTTTACCAGCATCAAACATCTTCACGAAATTCCAACGGGGTACACCCTACGTGGGCACTAAATACAGGTGGGGTATATAAATTTCGTGATTTTCTATCAATAGGTCGCTATATCTCGTGAATGATACAAGATACCGCCATTGTTACTATAGAAGGCGAATAGGAAACCGTACCTAAGCTTTTGAATGGCACCACTTTCAATGATCTTGAGTGACTTCTAACCCAGATTTCAAGGTCACGATATTATTCAACGTCAATAACTCGAAAATGGTACAAGATACAGCTATAGTTACAATGGCGGACCAATAGAAAGTCGTACATGGTCTATAGAACCGCGCCATTTTAAATGACCTTGAACGACCCCATAGCCATATTTCGAAGTCAGGCCATTCTTTGATGCTGAATATATGCGAAATGGCTAAAGATATGGCCATAGTTACTATGGAAGGCAAATAGGAAACCATAACCAAGCTTTCAAATGATACCATTTTCAGTGATCTTGAGTGACCCTTGACCTAGATTTCAAGGTCATGGGTAATTAGACCTATAGATGCCCTCGACGTATTGTGTGCGTAGCTGACGCGCGATCTGTTTGCGATAGCTAAGTTCTTGTTTCATGTGTGAAGGTTGCCTGCATCATTTAACTTCATTTAACTTCATAGAATTTGTTTTATTTTCAGCTTATGAAGAAACTTTGTCAGAAAAGAATCAACGTGAGTATTTCTTTCCCTCTCAGTAGTTCTTACTTTATTTGATTGTTCTCTCAGCATGCTGTGCTAGGGAATAGTATTAGGGACTGGCATAGAATTAGTTGGTTGGTCATGATGTCTACTGGAACGCCGAACAGTGATGCAGCTATGGCGATATTACAGAATACAGAGTTGTTACAACAAATTACGACAGCTGTCTCCCTTTATGACGGCCAGGCAGGCACACTTATGTCCCTGTGTGGAGGAAGGTATACAGCAGTTGTCACGTTGTATGTATACATAGAGCATAGTCATTATATTTCAGTATCTGATATTGACTATATGTATTAGTGGTTGTCAGCACGTAGTTAAAGGAATTGATTTTTGTGGTGAAAATCTGTAAGCCTGTTGAAGGGAGATAATAACAGTAAGTGTAAAAAATGTGGAATATAACTTTAGCTGTTTTTTTGCGTTTTGGTATATTAAAAAATTTTATATGCTCATGCAGGCCAAAATACTGGACTGATTTTAGAAGTTTGTAACTTCTATATGTCATTACATAGAAAGCCGATCCATGTATCAAACTGTTCAGTTATTTATCAAGCCGCCGCTAGTGACAGCGAGAGCGGCTTAGTGAATCTGTGCTGTCCATCTGTTTGTCTGTCTGTCTGTCGCCAAAATGCATAAAATGCTATTTTCTCAAAAACTAAGCAATTTAAAGCTACGGTGTCCATTGACGACCTATAGGAAGTCATGATGTCTGTTTTATTAAGCCGCCGCTCGTGAGAGCGAGAGCGGCTTAGTGGATGTTTACGCCAAAGTGCAAATACGCGATTTTCTAGAAAACTAAGGAATTTAGAGGTATGGTGTCTATTGTCGACCTATAGGAAGTTATGTAATTTGGCTTTTCAAAGAACCCATTATTAGATCCCTAAAATTCAAGATGGCTGAGATCCACCATCTTGAAAATCGACATGACGTCATATTTTTTTTTGCCAACGGTGGTCCGATTTGGATAAAATTGGTGCAGAATGTTATTTGGTCAGCGGTGATGTGGTCTAAATTGAAACCAGATGTAGAATTCCAATATGGCGACCGTTTGGGCAAATTCAATGGCATGTCATCCCAGAGCCACCTGCCACATTGCAGGGTGCAGTCACCTTGCTAAATCAATGTCATGATCATGCCACATTGCAGGGTGCAAGAATTCCATCTGCCATATTGAAAATCGTGTTTTGCCATATTCTATTTTTTTGTTTTTAATGCAGTTTAGGCTTTGACGAGCGGCAGCTTTCGTATCGTCTCCGATAAACTTGTTTGGTGTAAGTCTGGTGTGGCATGTCACTACGTTTATATTATTTGCACAGGTTTAGTGAAATAATACTACTCTAAAAATAGCAATTTAGTCCCTCTAAGTCTTATTTCAGATAAAGAACAGAACCGTTTGATCAGTGGATTGTCTTTGTACATCATCATGTACACCAGTTACAAACTTTAAAACCACTTTTTGGTTTACCCTGTGTATAATTTGCAGTTTTTGCTGCACAGTGTCTGTCTGTCACATTAATGTATTGTATCAAAATGAGTAATAATATCCCCAAAATGTTTTCAGGGTCGAATAGTTTTTCGATATCAAATCTTACAACAATATTAATATTCCATCAGTGAACCCTCCCCCCTAATGAGGGCATCGAATGCAGGTGGGGTGGGCAAAAAATCGCAATTCTTGACCTATATCTGGCTTTGGCATCGATAACTGCTCGACCATCGTGTGTCATAAACATTTCGATGGTGGAGTATAGGTTTATAGCACTTATGCCTCATCCGTTTCCGTTTCCTGCTATAAACAGGCGCTGCCGCGCCACACATCAGTGAATCTTGTTTATGACAGTAAGCCTGTATGTTATGCCGAAGACAACAGAACAGTACTTAATTGTACGCAGTGATAAATCTGATGCCAAAATAACAAATAATGAATTACTGTGCTTGAGGTTATTGTACAAACATGAAGCACTGCTGGGGATTCGTGGAATAGATTTTTTATCTTGGTTCGGTTTCGGCTCGGTTTTTAAAAAATACACGGAATGAGCTTAGTTTGGTTCGATTCAACAAGAATGCGGTTTGGTTCGGAAATTGTAGTTATTTACTACACATGTAATAGCTGAGTAATTCATTTACAGCAAATATTACAGTGATAGTGGATGACATGACTTTGACATAACTCACAATAATGACAACAAGTAAATAATATAATTGCATTCTAAAATGTATATGCTGAACTCTGTTTTGGTCGTGCTTTAAAACGTTCTTTATCTGCACATTTAATGCGAGTAAAGTTACTTTTATTCACTTTTTATTTGAATGGCGGATTGCATGAAGTTTCTATCGGAAACCGTCTGAACGGATGTCAAATTTTTGGATGGTTCGGTTTTGTAAAAACCTAATGCAAACCGCATTTCGGTTTTCCGCTCATCCCTAAGCATCACGCAGCCTCACTGCGACAGTTAGCGTCCTTCAAAAGTTTATGCCATGCCTCCATCAGTCTAGACTAGCTGGAGGCACAGTGCTTTCTGCTCGTCCAGCGTCCGTCTGTTCGTTTGTCCGTTACCAAATTTGTGAATATTATATTTTGAAAACGAGTGAACATATTTCGATGTAAAATGGCACAAATGGTCTGCATGGCAGCGGCATGATACAGGCAACTTTACGGTCATTGGGTCAAAGATCAAAGTCACAGGAGCTGAATATAGATTTGTAGGATTTATTCTCGACTGCCTTGTGTCAAGTGGCTTTTGTAGTTAAAGCTGGATTCTCACACAGTGGATATAGTGTAGACGAACGTTGAAAGTGGCTACTAAAGTGGCTGTGTGTGTGTATTTACCAATGATAAAATCGTATGTTTGATAAAACGGGTAGATTTCGTTTCATTCGTGTACGATCTTGCATTTGGGTAGTATAGTGTTGTGCATGTTGTTTCAGGTGGTGACTCTGTTCTGCGTTATTACTCTGACGCCAGTATGTGATGTTCGTTGCGTCATCCGCCAGTTTCACGTTTTGCTTGCCTTGCATTTGGTGACCCTTACCCAGCTTATTCGTTTGCGTTTGCCGCTGCTCTGCTGATTTGTATACTTATGCCGTGCACCATTGCCTGCTAGGCTGCGTTTCTTTTAGTTAATGCATGCAGTTGTTACCGCTTTTTTATTACGTCAGTTGTATTGTCATCACTATAATTATAGCGTAATGAATTAAATTATTATTATTATTATTATTTCTATTTGTGTGTAAATGAATTTCTTTGTATGTATACTGCTGTGTTTGTTCTTCGCTGTATGTATAATAACTGTAAATAATTTTGTCACAGTTACCAGCTACATCGTTGCCTCCCATCAACTGCCGTTATCAACACACCTTTTTGGCTTAAATCATATTAAAATCAGAAATTAACATATGCTGTTATTTGCACATATGTCTCGTTCAAGACTGACATTGACACGATTATTTGTTTCAAGACATACCGTTAATAGATGCTGCAGTTTTATAATGTTGTATGTAACTTAGATATAAACAAACCAATGATGTTATGCACCGGCGTTAGCGTTGCTCATTATCTGTGAGACGCATAGACTTGATTTCATTCTTTCTATGCAACATTTTTTTTTGTTTCGGTCTGCATTTATATTCTATGTGTTTTGTTAAAGCCCTGCATACACTGTGCAACTTCATTTGTGCAATGACTGCGAGGAACAAGCTGCACATGTCATCAGTGTACACTGTTGATGATAGCTGTAGTCCAGTCAGTTCAACCCTTTAATGTCCTCATTAAACTGCACAGCAACACAGTGATTGGTACACTGGCCGTTGATGGGTGGGCTGTTACATTTGCTACAGCGAGGAGGGGCCTGGGTGGGCTGCGGCCCTGCCCAGTCCCCTCTTCACTTTACCAAATGAAACAGCCCACCCGTCAACGGCCTCTCAGGTCCCTCACATTTTAATCAATGCCACTGAACAATATATCTTTAACTTCTTAAATGAAATAAAGATCTGTAACAAACATTAATTTCTGCAGGGCACGATATAGCATTTTTGTGTTGAAAGTGCCATTAAACTACAGCCAACCATCAACGGCATTATTCGATGTGGCATTATAATTGCGTCTGAATTCTAAAGGGTTGCTGGTTAATTTGGCAGTCTGATGCCCGGTTTTATGAACTCTGGTTCACTCGCGAATTAACTAATGCGAGAGTAGGAGTTATCCCGAGTTTATTCTTGGGTTAAACTTTTTTTGTGTTTTAGCAACATTTTCTACTCCAGTATTAACTAATTCTTGTTTAACCTGCACCTCACTTGTAAGCTTATCTCTTATTGGTTGATGGCGTTCACGTGACTTGTGTTTACGTTTGATGTGTCATTTACCATGGATACCTAACCTGATATTTGGCGTTCTATTCCGCTTACTGCTCATACAATGCCAGATGTGCCCAAAAAACGTGACAGTGGAAAAATTGATATACTCCAAGCTTTAAAGTCCTTGTGAAGAAAAAAGCTAACCATATTGTTAAGCAAACCTTTTGTATCGCAGACCGCCGTATGGTGTATACAGTGTGCTTAATTTTCTGAATAAGTAACATTAATTGCAAACCATTACCAAACCTCAGTCTACGTCATTGTAAACATAGATAGGGCACTGCAATAACGTAACGTGACCCAAAAAAATAAAGATGATCTTCGTCGCTGAATGAGCTAGCGAATGAAGAGATAATATTTTGTCTAATGAATACCATACTGTTTATATTAAATTAGACGCCATAGTTCATCCACATTTAATCCGTGTTTAACCCCGGATCGACGGAGGTGTAACTTTCGTTAACTTAATCCCAGTTTAACCCGAGATTAGATGTTGATAAAACGCCTACGACAGTTAATCCAGGAATAACTCGAGAATCGCGAGTTAACCCGAGTTCATAAAACCGGGCATAAGGAAGTCAACAAACCCTGTGTCATATTTGTGAATGTCTGCTTTTCTGATTGCCTTCACTGATTTAACACTGTTGGTTGGGTAGTAACAGGTACAGTGTCTGTTCCGTCCTGAATAGTTATCGTGGGGCCACTGTGGGAAGCCCGACCTGACCTGTAACGATGTGTAAAGTGAGCTGATCGAACAAGGACCAAGAGAGGGTCTTTGCAATTCGACGTGGCATAGTTGTGTGATCTTTGTCAAATCTCGTGAAACGATTTTCATGTCGTTATTCCATCACTATCACCATCCCACTGCAATACAGTCATATGGTCAGTTCTAGAGATTACATATAGATAAACTGATTTGTGCACCGTTGTTTTGCAGATAACTAGTTCTGTATAGCTTCAAGGTTTTGACTTTTTTAATGTTAAGAGAATTCCCATGTATTTCAGACCAAACGTTAATGATTTATGCTTGCAGATGGTTAATCTTTATGGCGTCTTGCACCAATACATATGTGTTTTCAGACCTGTCGAAAAACACAAATTAATGTCTGCATTTTGATATTCATTAATATTGAAAGTTAATGTTAAGTAATGAAAATAAATAGTGTTGTAGCATTCAGTTGTATCTCCAATACAAAAGGTGTCATACATGTAACATAATGCGTCATCTGGTAATTTACTGTATCACATACTCTGTATATTACAACTGCTCACAAAAGCAGACTGTCGGTCCCGTGCAGGCTCCGAGAGCTGTGGTTTTATGTTAATAAGATTTTCCCGTATGTTTCCTGATGGTGTGTCGTAGGACTAACTTAATTCGGGGTTGGTTTGGTTTTGTTGGCTTTATTTGTTTGGGTTTTTTGCTGTACATTTGGATTGTCTGGGGAATAAGAGGGAATATTATTAGAGCAATTCTGTGTTGTATTGTGTACCACAGTTAAAGCAGTTCTTATAGATTATTGTTGGTTTGGGTTTAATTTTTCTGTGTTTTGCATCTTTTTTTCTTAAATACTGCCAGTTTGTTTGCATTAGGGTTGGCTGTTGCATTTTTGTGTATTTTATGTTTTTTTTGAGTATTTTTTATCAGGTGAATTGGTTGCCAGTGTAGGTGACTGTCTGGAAGGACTGGTCTCTGACATGACCTGTTGTGTGTCAAGTGAGGCATTAACCCTTCATGGGCACTGGGCACACCAAAACTGCAGAGCAACGGACCATTATACAGCAATACGGTGATGGTACACCGGCCGTCGATGGGTAGGCTGTTACATTTGGTACAGCGAGGAGGGGCCTGGTTGAGATGCGGCCCGCCCAGTCCCCTCCTCACTGTACCAGATGTAACAACCCATCCATCAACGGCCAGTGTATAAACTTCATATTATTTGATGACGCACTATGATTGCCTATGCACTCTAAAGGGTTAAGCCTGCTTGCTCGCTCACTCATTCAAATAACACAACAGTCGCCTGCTACTAAAACTAAAATAATTAAAACTACATATATTGTTGTTGTGGACTGTGGTCTTAACTTCAGAGCCGTTAGCAAATTTGTGAACAACTTACGTTGTAGCATAATAGTGCAGAATCAAACTCTTGACCTGTTGGTCACTAGTCCAGCCTTTTAGCATTGTTCAAACAAACACACCAGTTCACCAGTTCAAACAGATTTTGAGATATGTAACTGGTTACGAGCATGTGCAGCTTTCTTCATCGATTTGTCCAAAAGGATGTCATTTACAGCAATATTTAGTACGTCACTCTATGCTGTTGCGTTATTTAAGCTCAATTTCCACTTCGTCATTATTCACACACAGAAACTTGAAAGAGCAAAAATCAAAGTCAAGCTGATTGCAGTACTCAGTTTCATGAGCCATACTTTCACCATAATTTATCAGTAACTAAATGTGTAACAGGATGTCCCTAACTTCTGGAAATACTGGAAATCTCCTGGAATTTAATTGATCCTCTTGGAAATTTTTGTATAATAGGTCAGTGATCGATAAATGACAAGAATGACATCCAGTCATAAAGTTTAGCTGCAATCTAGTTGTTGGGAACTGGCTATCCTACCAAGTTCGTTAACTTTTTTCTTGTGTTTGCTACATTTACTGAATAAACATGATCACTCTGATCTCGGGGATTTGCGACCCTGCCTGATAATTAGTAACCTAAATAATGTCAAGTAATGTCCATCGGGTAAACACAGTCAGCGCTTGCATGGGGCCGTCACCATGTAAAAACTACTGGAATTTTGTTAAAAAGTGTCCTGGAAATCTAGCGGAAATTTGTTCGGTTGGATTTGTAGACACCCTGCGCAATAGATATTGTGGTAGAGCAACAGAAACAGTTAATGTCAAAGTAAGAAATCATTGGAGAGGTGTGAGTAAAGTAAAGTAAACGTGGATAGCGCATAGTCGTGGAGCACCACCTCTAATGCGCTACCGTTTCCCATAAGTCGGCGCTGATCTCCGCAAGCCAACCCGACAGCCAGGCATCAGCGAACACTGCGAAACCACATGATACGGGTTGGTGCACTACGCGATATGCCGGTTTACTTCCCAGCTTTCGCTGGTACCAAATTATACTGCTTGGTGACAGAGGCAGTAGGGTGTGAACAATTTGCCTAAGGTTGTTACGCAGCAGCGTCGCGGCCGGGCCTCGAACCCGCGACTACTAGATCGCAAGTCCGACGCCCTACCACTAAGCCACCGCTTAATAATAATATGTTTCGTATTGAGCCGAATATTAACAAGAGTACTCTCTCTCTATATGGCCCTCAATTAATAGATGTCATTGCACTGAAATTATCAGTTACTATTTTTAGAAATTGTTGTGTGATGTTACTATTTTTCGGTAAAGTGAACATTAGCTCTTTGTAGCATTTGTTACAGCGGTGATGTCTTGTTTCTCGTTGGCATGTTGATTTTTCTGCTGTTAAATATGCTTAATAATAAAGCTTGATTAACTTCTATAATTTTTTCACCCATCGCACGTGTGTATTATGGATATCCATGTTTTGTATTGTGTTGCAATACGTTGCAACTATTTTGCAATCTTTTTGGAACAGTTAACACCCGTGTTGTGATCAGTTACTGAATTTAGAATTTTGGGGAAAGAATGCCAGTTACTAAAGCCAAGAGTTGCGATACGATACTGCGTATTCAACGTGCAGTATAAAGCTGAAGAGTAGCCAGCTTTGTTGAAGACAGTTACATTAAATTTCATATTCAGTTTAAGTTTTATTTAATTAAAACTGGACCAACTGCTGTGACTTTATAAGACAGCTTGTTTTTAGTACTACCTTACAACGATATTACAGTATTACAAGGATATTACAGTAGTCTAGCAAAACAATTTACTTAACTGTTTCCATTAAGTGTAATGAGATAGAAAATACATTTGATCTGTTATGATGACAACATGTGGATCAGTAGAAAGATGCTTGAAAACACTGATTGCACACAATTTCCTGACTTTGTTGCCATCATACACGTAGAAGTTCTGTAACTAAAATACATTGCATCCTGTTACAAATTAAGTTTTATTTTCAATCAATAAAACTTAGTAAATACAGTGTAGGTATAAATATTTTAGGAATGACGTACAGTTGAATTCTTCCGTTTCTGTGGCATAGCACAGCTGTCTATATGTATGATATCACAGTAGTTGATGTCTCTGAAATTTTTATTTCAAGTTTTATTTAAATTAGAGAACATTTGACCAAGTTATGTCAAAATATTGTAGGGGTTATTTTATGGGTCCTGTTTTTTGAGACACAGACCATCAAGTCACTACTTTTCTTGTGAAAACCGTACAGCTGGTTCTAAGTGAATTTGAAAACTTTTAACGTAGTCAATTGAAAGTAATTCGTAAATGTTGTGAATTGGTGAAGTTATGTCGTACTAAATGTAAGAGTCTGCAGTTTTTGAGAATCTTGGAGTGTAGTTAAATATAATTAGTTTTATTGGTTACTGCTACTCTTACTGTCTGGCCTATTCACCATCTTTGCATTGCTCACATTTGCAAATGAAAGCTTATATGAAGAGTTTGTGAGGATCATTCATGCACCCACTTATGATGAATATTTTGGCCGGAAAATTTTTGCTGTCAGGTCAGAAGTGTAAGTAACTACCGGCTTGTCTAATTAACCCTCTAGAGTCCAGAGGCAATTATAGTGCCACATCAAATAATATGATGTTGGAACACTGGCCATTGATGGGTGGGCTGTTACATTTGGTACAGCGAGGAGGGGCCTGGGCGGATGCGCTGCGTCCAGGCCCCTCCTCGCTGTACCAAATGTAACAGCCCACCCATCAACGGCCAGTCTACCAATCACCATATTGCTGTATAATGGTCCGTTGCTGTGTGGCTTGAATGTGCCCATAAAGGGTTAAATGCTTAAAAGTAGCAAACAGCAGCTGTAATATATTGTGGACTGCAAATGTTAATGTTGTAGTTAATGTCTCTGTGCAAGCTAGACTAGTTTCACTATGCAGTTTATCCATCTACTGTAAAGTAGATTGGATATTTACTAGCAGATAATAGTAAACAGTTACGAGCTCAACTTCATCCTTTCAGTCTTTGTGGTTCGGTGTTTTTATATACATGCACTGCTTATATAATGAAAAAGACGTCGATAACACGAAGCAGTCTCGGCTGTAGGGTGGGATCAGGATGACCACTTGTCTGGAAAACCTGGAAATGTCAGTGAATTTGACAGTTGTGAGGGAAATGTCAGGGATTTTACTAAAAGTCAGGGAAAAGTTGCCTAAAACTGTTTATTGTAAGCTGCATATTTGCGTCCATACAGGTATCTAGTACTAGTACGGGCATGATATGAGTAACACATAACATGCCGAGTGCTGCGAAGGATTGCTGCGAACCGTCAGGGAAGTGTCGGGGAATTTCACATTGTCTGGAGAGTGGGATTTTTTTCCGCTGCTTTGAAGCATTTTGACCAGATGCACTTTCCGTCACCACTAGTCATCTCACAAGGAGTCGAGCCCTGGTTGTCCAGACAAGAATCGTTATCGTAAACCACAGATCTGGCTGCTTCTGTACCTCTAATGTAATGTAAACAAGCGCTACGCTCCGTCAGTGAAAATTCACACATTTTTAATGTAAATATCATTTAAAGGTTGGTATCGAAGCAATTATGCTGTAAACTTCCTTGAAATTTATGGCAAAGTGCTGGCTGCAGTGTTGCAGCTTTCTATGCTGCTTGTATGGATAAGAGAAACTGCAGTTCATATGTAATTGAGCAGTACGTACATGTACCGGTATATTGATGTTTTAGCAATCATTATGTACTGTACAATACATGCCATGCATAATAAATATATCAGTGTGTTGAATCTAGTGTTAATTGCCTCGACTTAAACAGTCCAACTTACTTTACACAGCAAACGTTTTATTTCATTTAAGGCATATGCATTCTATGAATTTATTCTGATCAATAGATTACTATATAAATGATGCCTGCATGTCAGTAAAAGGGGAATGTTGGAACCATCTTGAAAAGTTGTTTGAAATTTTGGCTGTGATACAGTATATAATCAATTTATTATTGTTAAGTTGTGATTCAAATGCACTCATTTACATTTTGACCCATGTATGCATTGTAAACAGAAAAGCATACTTAGAAATAAGTCACTATGCTCTCTGCCAAAAAAGATTTGAAATGTATCGAATTCTAAAATTGGCCTTATTTTCATTATCGATTATTCCATGTTGATAAATTCCAAGTTTCTTTAACAGCTTTAATTTAATTGTTCAGCCGCTTCACAATTTGTGCATCCCTGATGTCGTGCGAACGCATATTAGTGACGAGCTTATCTGCAGAATGTCGAGATGCTGTTTATTTTATATTGCGGCATGCAGAGCGGTCTTTCATGTTGCGTTTGAGGGAGGAGGCCGGACAGAATCCGAGTGAGCAGTGATCCACTGTGACGTAGACATGTATGTGCTGCTATATATTGTGCTTTGCCATCGTCGTCGTCATTGTGAGCATTTTCATCTGCGTTGTTACATAGATGCTTGCGACAGGATCGTAGTTGGTAGATCGGCAACGTGCATACACACATATTGATGGACTATGTCATCACTGTACTCCAGATACAGATATATTTGTGTCCTTTAATGTTTGCCGTTTTAGTCAGTGCTGTCCGGTTTGTAGGATTCACGCATATATGAGTCCATTATTCTGTTCAGTGCTGTGTTGCATGTCTTGGCTGGGCACCAGTGGACAATATGTAATGCACAGTTACTATTTTAAGGCAAAGCTCATTGTAGCATTATATCATATGGTTAATATGCATAACGGTGCCTGTTTGGCATAGTGGTTATGCGTTGGTCTCGAGCAACGTAGTTACTCTACGTCGGGCTTGGTTAGTGCCTGGATGGGTGACCGTTTTAGGACAGGTAAACTACCTCGGCACAGAATCAGGCACCCAGGTCGGCTCAGTGTGAGCCATCTGTCTGTGGGTCGGCAAAAGGAGTACTGGCTGTGGAAGAACGGAAAGCCCTGTGTAACAGTAGGCCCAGTGACCAGAACCACTAGCATACTGACCTACAGTCAGTTGAAAGCGCTGTATGTTAACACAGCCGGCTATCCGGCCGACATATGTCGTATGCTAGCTTAATTGGGGTCAACCGTCGCCAGCTCAAAGCAATGGCAAGTGGGATGAACTTCAGTCCTGAATATAATATACTCCCTCGCAACACATCTCAGCTGACTATGCGAAATCTTCTTCTAATATGAATACCGGTAAACAGTGTATTAATACCCGACGACCACTTTGATGATACAGCAACATTAAATTACAAATGTGAGAAAACTGAGCGTCGTAGTTTATCTGATGTTGTCTGCCCAAAAGGCCAGTTTTTTCCAAACATCTGTTGGCTAAACAAATTAACTTGAATCACAAATTGGACGGCATTGACTTTCGGTTCAGAGTCAATGTCTTTGAACTGCTGAAAGTGATATTTGCTGCACTTAACGCTATATTAACTGCTGGTAAGAAAAGGCAGAAGTCTGTAGTTTCTTGCCTCGCGTTTAATGGAACGCAGCATTGATGTATTTACAGTAGTTGGAGCAGCACTGTGTGTGGTCTGTTAATTAGATGTTGAGCTGTAGTGCTGTGTATTGTGAAAGCTTGATGCCTTGATCTGTGTGTTAGCTCTGGCATCTCTTTCTCTATGTGTATATGTTACTATGCAGAACTGTGTTTGTTCGAACGTTGTGTCTGCCTTTTGCCAGACTGACTGCAATGGTTCAGTGTTGACCAGAAACTGGTTTACATGTAATTTTGTCACATGTCGAACAGTGACTTGATACTGTTGGTTGAGTGATGTGAAGGGCACCGAGCCTATAACAAGTCCTGTTCCACCAAACCCCGATGGTTTTCTTTGGAGACGATCCAACCGAATGATTGTAGAAAAATGATCAGTTAAACCAAGAGTAGTACAGCAGAAGTTGTGGTGGTAGTGGTAGTGTACGTCAGATGGACAAGTTGTAGTCGTAACTATTGTGTCAGTGTAACAGGCAACATAAAGGGATGGCTTTCAAACACTGTGACTCTGAATATCTCGTTAATTGGGGCATGTGTAAACACTACATCGGCCCTGTCGTCCGGCCAATCAACCCTGTTGGCACCGAGGCGGGGTCCTGACCATAACCGACCCACAAGGAGGGCATTTTTTGGAAAACTGGCACTAACCCATACTCCTGACCCATGAGGCAGAATCCTGACCCTAACCGACCCACGAGGCGGGGTCCTGATCCTATCCGACCCAGGAGGCGGAGTCTTGACCGTAACGAACCCTCGAGGCGGGCATTTTTTTTTTAAACGACAGGGCCGATGTAGTGTTTAGTCACGCCGATTTAATTGCAGTATGTCAGACATTCAAGTCAAAATTTACCTGCAGTGAAGACCGGCTTGTCACGATTGGGTTATCAGGCACTTGCCGAGCGATTTGGTCGTGTATTATCATTAGAGGCTACTGCTGTACTTTCCATCATACGAGCTTCTCGTAAAGTAACGACGATTCGTTTGCAGATAGAGATTGATGTGCAGTGTGCTGGCTGATTGTAGTCGGAACAGACTTCAAGTCTGTGCAGTGCTTGTTGCAATGGCTTGTCAGAATTTTAATGTGTGACTCAGTGGACGTCAGTTTGTCAACAGAACTGTCAGTCACTTTCCTGAGTTACTGCTTTGGTTGTACGTGCAGCAGTTGATTGTATAACACAGTGAACTGATTTGCCAGCGAACTCCGCTGCCAGTTCGTGGCACAAATTCATGTGGCCGGTTATCAGCTTTTGCATCGTTTTGTTTACTGCTATACAGCAGACATGCCACGTCTCACGCATCTCGCGTGAGACTCAGATTTTCACTTAACTCACACATTTCTGCCCGGTAAAATATTACCTCACGCATTTTTTTCTGTGAAGTTACGCATAATTTTGTACACTTCCTTTCTTCAAATATGAATTATGTAGAATAAAAATGCCTAACGCTAAGCATGATTTCTGTCCATAATCCATATTCTCCAGGCTGTGTGGACCACATAGCATGACATCGTATCGATTACAATAGTTTTTTTGTATTGTTCATTAAAAAATTTGGTCAGTTGATTCTCACGAAAATCATTAAAATTTTTGCCACCAAATGTCATATTTTAAGGCCAAAATGCACCAAATTCGATTTCGGCCGGGGGCTTCTCCATTGGGGTTGGGGTCCGCCCATATCCCGCTGGAGGACCTTACAGCGCTGCCCCAGTATAGCTGATGGGGAGGGAGCAGCCCCGCCTAGAACCTCACCCCCGCCGACCCCGCGGCTGTTCTCATGCATTTTTCTTTCCAACCTTGGCATGTCTGATGTAGTTAAATGTAATTAGTGTCATTGGTTACTGTAAGTACCCCTATTGTGTGTTGTTTGTTGTCTGTCTGTCTGTCTGTCGGTAAAGACGACTTTTGCAAGAAGGCATTATCTGATTTCAGTGTAACTTTGGATGTTTCTTCATACTCTGGTCCAGTTGTGTGGAATGCAAAAATTTCCCCCTCACCTCCCTGGCTCCTACAAAATTTAACAAAAACCGATATTTTGGGTCTATTCATCAAACTTTCTGTCACCCTCATTTGCAAATGAAAGCTTATGTGGAAAGTCCGTGACCTTGTTCGTTTAACCCCGTTATGATGAATATTTTGGCCAGAAAGTTTTTGCCGAGATTAAAACTGTAGGAGGAGAGGTTTGGCGTAGGGGTTTCCAGCTTCCTGTGTGCATATTGCTTTACACTATTTAACCCTTCATGGGCACATTAAAGCCGCAGAACAATGGACCATTATACAGCAGTACCGTGATTGGTACACTGGCCGTTGATGGGTGGACTGTTACATTTGGTACAGCGAGGAGGGGCCTGGGCGAGCTGGGACCCCGCCAAGTCCCCTCCTCGCTGTACCAAATGTAACAATCCACCCATCAAAGGCCAGTGTACCAACTTCATATTATTTAATGTGGAACTATAATTGCATGTGGACTCTAAAGGGTTAAACAGTCGCCAGATGGCGGCACATGTAAATAGACAGTAAGGGTGTTTGCATTAACGTCATCACTTACCGGCTTGTATACTGTATAATTAAAAGTTTAACGATAGCAATCAACGGCTGTAATATACTATGAACTGCAAATGATAATAATGTATAGTAATATAATAAATAACGCTAATATTATATAACTTACTAATAACTAATTTATTTTCTACATCGCTTCTTTCTCTTGTATTAATGAGCATGTACTGGTAAGAATGACCAATCTCCAAATTTGAAAAAAAAATTGCCGAAGTGTTTGCAGTGTTTTTTTTTATTTTGCTGTATATTGAAGTTGCTAAAAGTGATGAGCAGCAGTAATTTTAATGGCATTTTGTTGTTTTTGCTGCACAATATTTCGTTTACAAACTCCTGGGTCAGTTCTCTTGTGAAACAGATAAATGATTCATTCAAGCCTTGTTCTGCCGTCACTGACCAGCTTCATCGTTCACCTAAAGGAGTACCAGTATGTTGCTTTTTCGCCTATTTTTCCCATACAAAATGCCTAAAACTTGCCTTTTTGTGCACGGCCTACAGCTTAGGGGTTACATTTCAGAATGCTCCCGGTTA
>Ga0209339_1000343_pt1 | contig 17191 bp, 9 predicted proteins | sample OlaalgELextract3_FD_187376 | JGI IMG/M metagenome (GOLD analysis project Ga0209339, IMG submission 187376) | Olavius algarvensis symbiont microbial communities from Tuscany, Italy - Type A ELBA extract 3 (SPAdes) (version 2) | ecosystem: Host-associated > Annelida > Digestive system >... | reverse complement strand
GGCTTTTGTAGGCCTGTCATCGTGTGGGCGAGTGTAGCCCAGGTATTCCTTGATCCTTGTATGTGAGTGAAACTGTTCTATTCTTTTGTTTTTGAGTGTGCATGTGTCTTTGTATCGTCCTTGTATTGTCCTGTACTACCGTCTATTACTGTTTTTTTAAAGAAAAACTATAAAAATCGATACCGTGTCTCGTGTCCGTAGGTTACAGACAGTATAGGCTACAAACTTGCTATTGAAGCATCCTGGACTTGTCTCGGCTGACCGTGACATCTCCGAAATGAATTGAGCTAGTAAGTTCAAATTTAGCATGCAACTGGACGTTCCAAGCTCTGCGACAGCGTAGAAAATTTTGACCGCCATGGGAGCAGCTGATGGTACGTACGTACGCATGGCCAGATTGTACAGAGTGAGTAGGACATTGTGCCAACTGTTGTTCTTTGCTCTGAAAGACGTGCGAGTGTTGTGTTTCTGGCAGACCAATAATTTGAGTTCCGCATTTCAACGAAACTTTCAAACGTTGCGCTTGAAATGTGTCAAAGATTTCTGCGAAATTTATGAAAACTAAGATATTGAAGTTGAAATTTTCACTGCGTGCACGCAGGTGAGAGAGTTGTGGCTGGCAAGTCGTGAGTCCAAGAACACGGAGACCGCGAGCGACGGTTCGCGCCTCGTCGGTCGTCTGGAGAAACCGAAGATGTGGCGTTCGGTGGAACACCTTCGAAGTCTTTCGTTGTCTTGCGCACCGGAGGACTCGAGCATCACCGAGCGCGTGTCGAGAGACATGGAGAGCACGCTGAAGTACCAGCCCAAGTCCACCGACTCGCCGTCATCCCGCGTCGCCTTCAACCTCGAGGAAGAACGCAAACGAATGGCGGAGTGGACGGCCGAACAGGAACGCATTAGAAAGGTTGGGCCAGGCTCGTATCGAGGGGTTCCTATGGGTGATACAGCACTCGGGCCGCAGTTACTTACTTACTTACTTACTTACTTGTGCATGTAGGTTGATGGACTGGCAAGCTGATCAGCTTCTGTCGTCCATATCTTTATGACACGAGCGGTCGTATGCATTCTTGAAACCGTTGACCGACTCTGCGTTCACGACTTCTGCCGGAAGACTATTCCAATTGTTGACCACTCTCTGGCTGAAGAAGAACTTCCTTGTGTCCAGTCTTGATCTGTCTTTGCTCAATTTCTTCTCGTGTCCTCTGACTCCATTATGATTCTCAGATAATCTGAAGAACTGTTTATAATCTTCGAGCTTCGAGGTACCCACAGTTTGTGGGAAGTGGGGACAGTTTTATGCATTAAACACATTTAGAGCGTGTGCCTGTCTGCCAGAGGGGAACGATTTTTTTGCCGCAACATGGTCTGCGTGCACTAGCGTTAGTCAAGCCCTCGCCACGCTTACGCTGTCAGGAGTTTGATTACTTCCGCTAAGGCTAGTTGAAGGAGATTATGTCATCGGTCCTGCGTATGTGTCTGTCTGTCTCTTAACAGGATTACAGAGAAACCCAACGTACAGGCATAGCTCGTAAAATAATAGACACAAACCCTTCAATCTCCCCCCCTTCTCCCTTGCACACACTACACACGCTCACTGCCAACAAAAGTGGCAGTAGCAGCGCACCGCCTACACTCCCCACTCTTCCTTCCCATACCACAGATCGCTCATTTAGATATGCATCACCTCGTCTTTGGAATCAACTTCCAGATTCATTCCGTCAGCCTCACCATTCTTGTCTTGATTCACCTCCTCATCCACTCCTCAACTCATCTCTGTCATCATCCCCACTCTCGTCATCGATCACTCCTTCACTCTTTCACTCCAGGCTCAAAACCTACCTTTTCAACAAATCCTTCCCACCTTAGATTTCTTTTACCTACTGGACTGCCTCACGATAACGGGACCGGACTGGACTTATTACGTTCATCATTTTATTTTTAGTTTCACATTTTAATTTTCTGTTTATTCCGTGTGGTAGACTAAGCTGGCTACCCGTCAGCTTTTTACTGCACGTTAAATACCCACTATCGTATCGTATCGTATCGTATGTCTGGATTTATATTGTTTGTTTTCGTACAACCAACTAAATTGACGAAGTATTGAGTTATGCAACTTATTTCTGTGTACGGCAATGTCACATGGCGAATGTAGGCCTACACTGTGGTCCAAAAAACTTTACTCTTTTTCATTTTGTTACAGTTTCTACAAACGTTAACCGATTTACATAATATTTGCCCACAGTATACCGAGTTAATTGCAACACAACACTTATTGAATTACCCGCCTCAACTAGGTACTGCTGCTACACTGCCTTGGGGAACAAATCAACTTCAATATACTTTAGCAACCAAAGTTACACATTACTGTTGCACAAATTGAAAAAAATACCCAGTTTATGTACACAATTAGTCTGCACTTGAGCCTAAATATCACACTAAGTGTTCAAAATAGTTTCATTTTTCATCCACACAGGCACGAAGTCTCTTACGTCATTCATCGTTCACAATGCTTTGCGACGAGCTATTCTAAGTGTCAATCAAGCGCTGCCTCCGGTCGGCCATGTCTCGAACAACAAATTAATTTTTTCCAAGGTAGTGTAGCAGCAATATGTAGGTAAAGCGGGTAAATCAATAACTGTCGAGTTGCTTATTAACTCAATATAAATATAATACGCACCAAATATTATAGCAACTGGTCAACGTTCACAGCAACCACAGTAAAATGAAAAAAGGGAAGTTTTTTGGGACCACAGTTTAGTATTGAATATATCATATTATGCAAATAGTCCAAAGTTGTACTCGTAACTGATACACACGTAAATGGCAGTTTATAGTCTTATTAATTTGTAATTTTTTCTACTATCTAACACTGTACACGTGTATTTGACGAGTAAATCATCGTTAGATATATTAAGATTTCTAGCGAGATTTCGTCGTCATAACAACAAACACGACTATTTATTTACTTTTCTTGGAGTGATTCTAGCTTGACTTGCATTCGAATATTCTCCTCCTGCAACGGCATAAACGTAACATTGTCCTCCTCACCTCAGGATTACTTTGTCATCATCATCATCATCATCACCATCATCAAAACCACCACCACCACCACCAACATGGTCATCAATAATCATTTATCAGCACTTACATACAAGAAGCTCAGCTGTCGCAGAGAGACCGTGCGACGCTTCGTGTCATTGAATATTTCGCTAAGTCACTCAAGGTCACTGAAGGTCATTCGAAATGACATCCTTGAGTTGGGCGCGTATAAGTCATTTAGTATTGCATTGAAAATATATCTATTTCGTACCGTTTCCGAGATATTCAGCATCAAATAATGAAACTAAGGATCCGGGTCGTTCAAGGTCATTGAAAATGGTGCCGTTCGATAGATCATATACGACTTACTAATTACTATTGGTCTGCCATTGTAAGTATAGCTCTATCTTGTACCATTTTCGAGTTATTTGACGTTGAATAATATCGTGACCTTGAAATCTGGGTTAAGGGTCACTCAAGGTCATTGAAAATGGCACCATTCGAAAGCTCGAGTACGGTTTTCTATTTGCCTTCCATAGTAACTATAGCTCTATGTTGTATCATTTCCAAGATAAAGCGAGATATTGGTCGAAAATCTCAATTTTTTCATACCCACTTGCATTCGACGACCATGTTGGGGGGACCAGTATGAGCATTGTGATATCGTTCAGTACGAAAAAACTAGAATGGCGTGGCTACCCTCTGCGGAAAAAAGTTTGAGGATATAATATTTCGACAGAATACCGACGTGTAACGGACAGACGGACAGACATCTTGCCACGGCATAGTCCGCGCTATGCATACGCGTCGCGCGGTAAAAACCAGCTATATAGCACAATAAAGTGATTGCCCCGATCGACAGCGAGGCTACACAGAAACACTGTCCACTTGCAGCAAATACAGCAGACGACATAAAATTAACTTAATGGTACAACGTCTAAAATTTTACGTTTCACAACTTAAGGTAGAAACACATCAGGAAAGGTAGCAATTTCGCTGCAGTGTTATTTCAAATTCAAGCTAAAAGCTAATTCAAGCTAATATGTCGTCAAAAATCATCGAAATAGAACATGGTTCGACAAAGTTATTACTAAAATAGAAGGTTCATATTTATGCCGTACAGCATACAAGCAGAACTCCGTATTTAAGATATGGTTAACATGCGGACTTCATCACGCCCGCGAAACTTGACAAGCTTTATTTCTTTGATAACGATCCTTTGTTCCACGTAGGATTCTGCGATTCTTAGTAATTATGAAAAATTCTATCAGCAAGTTAGTTCACTGTTACGGTTTACTATGCATCTTTGATAACGATCCTTTGTTCCACGTAGGATTCTGCGATTCTTAGTAATTATGAAAAATTCTATCAGCAAGTTAGTTCACTGTTACGGTTTACTATGCATAGAATTATCGAAATCGGATTAAGTTAATAAAGAAAATTCCAAAAATGAATATAAAAAAATTCGGTAACTAAAGAATAAAGTAAGCCTTAAGACAGCAAAGAAAATATTCACATAACACTAAGTCACTTTCCAAGAAACACATACTTCATTAAGAAAGGAAGTAATACTAACGTGGTTGATGCTCACTAATAGTGAACATCAACCACGTTAGTATTACTTCCTTTCTTTATGAAGTATGTGTTTGTTGGCAGGTGATCTCTAACTATTCGAAAACAAACTGCAAACAAAACTAATGTTCTCAGTAAGTCGAACAACAAACCCGCTGTGTCCGGTACTGTTCTGCGTACTGTTCGTACTTGTTGCATCTTTTCTGCAATTCGTTTTGTCGAGAAGCTTCATAAGAACTGCGTTCGGTCACTGATGCTTTGGCGGCTTGCAGCTGCAGCATCGATAGGTAAAATTTTGCGTTAAGCTTCAGCAGCTGCATGTAGGCTAATAAACTGCACGCGTCAAGAATTAACATCACCTGGACACGTGTGTATAGGTTATATGCAAACTGTGCGGTGCATCATCACCATCACCATCATCACACCACCACCACCACCACCATCATCATCATCATAGTTGTTTGTTAAGGCCCGTTTATAGCGACACAACTCACTCAATTCAACTCAGCTCGACGTCTAGTTGAGTTGAGTTGCGTCGGCGAAGTGTCTATAGCTACCCGCCGATGCAACTCAACTCGACGTCGAGTTAAAATAAAGGTAAAGGTAAAGGTCTGGACACTTGCTATAGCGCCACATACATGAATCAGACTCGTGACCAGCAGTGCTTTACAATCTCGGAAATGGCAGTTGATTGGGATGAGCCAATGGTGCCGCAGCGCATTATGTGGCCATCCATTGCCCGCGCTAACGGACAACTGGACCCACGGTTGAGTTGAGTTGCGTCGCTATAAACGGGACTTTACGTGCAACTCATCATAGCTACGAACTAATAACTCATAAACATAAAAGTACTCCATCTAGTTTTACTGTCCGTACATTAATTTGATTACCTGTAACTGTAGTCAATAATTTCTGTGATTGCTGTACAGTGGACTTGTTACATTAGGCCTAATTAAGACGTATTGGAAATATATAATTTCAATATTGTTGGTTGTTGGATTTCATGTTGTTTAGACGTTGTTCTGTATCGTATGAGTATGTATGGGTTTTGTATTGTAAGCATATGCGTTTGACGTGTACAAAATGAACTGTTTACTTACTTACTTACTTGCTTACTTAGATGACGCTTATGACGACGACGACGCTCTATGTTGGAGTGCACTTTTGCTGTATACGGTCTCTGTTACAACTTACAATTGCAGGGTTTGTACTAGATTTTCAAATAATAATAATTAGAATCCTATGGGAAAATATGGCGATGCGTCACATACCAGTAGCAAAACCAAAGGCGCCGGCGATACGCCGCCAGGCGTCGGCGATACGCCGCCAAGCCTACTCTTTGTCCTCCTCCGACCCGTTCCTCGTCGGGTCCCACAAAATTTGTTCACCATGAACTAAATTTATTATATTCTCTATCGTGAATTCCAATATATCTGACGCCATTTTACAAACTATTACGTAACAGCGACTTCATGTGACCCTGCTTTACTATTGGTCGGCCGCTCAGAAATGTCTGTGCGTCGTTTCTATATTCAGTTGCTTCTATCTTGCTCAAAACCTGCTTCTACGACCTGTTACCGGCATATTTTTGTCGCAGACTTGTCAGCCACTTGTCTGAAACGTGGTCAAAACCTGTCTAAAAACAGGTCGAAAATCTGACTTTCGACAGGTTTTGAGCAAGATAGATATAATGGAATTTGGGAATTACCGCGCTTGAAAGGTCGGCCAGTTTTGCAGTCAGTTCATTCAGCTTCTCTTCTTTAGCCTACAATCAAACGTGATCTGAAAATTACGCCTTACGACAGCACGAAAAGACCATTTGTGGCAAACGTGACATGTTTCGAAACTAAATTTTGCAGTTAAACAAATGATGTTGAATTGACTAAAACTGACTGTGATGTATTGTCAACCTCATTTCTAAGTCGCATCGCCTTCAAATCAACAAGAAGCTCAGCTGTCGCAGAGAAACCGCGCGATGCTTCGTGTCATTAAATATTTCGCTTGTCACTCAAGAGCATTCGAGGTCATTCGAAATGACAGTCTTACGAAAGGCGTAAGTCCCTATTAGTATTTCGTTTTAACTGTATCTGTATCTCGTACCGTTTCTGAGATACTCAGCATTAAATAATAGCGTGACCTTGAAATTTGCGTTTGGGAACGTTCAAGGTCATTGAAAATGGCGCCGTTCGATAGACCATATATGACTTTCTATTGGTCGGCTCTTGTAAGTATAGCTCTGCTTTGTACCATTGTAAAGTTATTTGACGTTGAAAACGGTTGAATAATATCGTCACCTTGAAACCTAGGTTAGAGGTCATTCAAGGTCATTGTAAATGGCACCATTCGCAAGCTTAGTATACGGTTTCCTATTTGCATTTTGTAGCAACTACAGCCGTATCTTTAACCGTTTTTGACACATTCAGCGTCAAAGAATGGCGTGACCCTGAGAACAGGGTTAGGAGTTGTTTAAGGTCATTCGATAGACCATGTACGACTTTTATTGGTCGGCCATCGTAAGTATAGCTTTATCTTGCATCATTTTTACCGCGCGACGCGTATCTATAGCGCGGACTATGCCCTGGCAAGATGTCTGTCTGTCCGTCTGTTACACGCCGGTAATATGTCTAAACGGTTATACATATCCTCAAGTTTATTTCACCATCGGGTAGCACCGCCATTCTAGTTTTCTAATACCAAACGGGATGGCAATAGTCCGACGGGGACCCTCCTAACAGGGGCGTCGAATGCAAGGGGGTATGAAAAAAATCACGATTTTCGACAAATATCTCCTTTTATCTTGGAAATGATGCAAGATAGAGGCTTAGTTACTGTGGAAGGCGTATAGTATACGAAATTTTATCAAAATCTGGTGATTTTTCGCTGAGATATGGCGATTTCACGATTTTCAAGATGGCGGATCTACGCCATCTTGAATTTTAAGGGTCCAATAATGGGTTCTTTGAAAAGCCCATGTAGGACTTCCTATAGGTCGTCAATAGAGACCACAGCTCTAAATTGCTTAGTTTTTGAGAAAATCGCGTTTTACACGCATTTTGGCGACAGACAGACGGACGGACTGACGGATAAGCAGACGGACAACCCCATCGCATAAAGCCGGCGGTTTAATTAAGCCAACGACGATCACTTTCCAGTCTGTCTTCATTGGCGCTCATCAACTCGCGACGTTTCTCATCGACTGAAGCTGACCACGTCTCACGCTCCTCATTCAAACATCTGTTGTATACAGCGCATTACACCTGCTCAGGTAGTGTCAATTACCCAACCTGTATGTCGAAATTAATAACAGTTACGTAAAATACGACGTGACTAGATGACTAGATTAGTGCACTAAATACTGATCCTTTCCTTATATACAAGTGATTAACAAGATTTACAAGGTGCATAAATCTAATGAGAAAAAATAACGACTAAAGAAGTAAATACACGTTTGAAACCCGGGAGTGATTCAAGGCAGCACTCGCAGCACAGTCAAAAATTGTAGGCCTACAGTATATTAATAGTCTTATATGATAACGTGGTAACATCACTGCACAAACGAGGAGTCCAACGGACAACAAACAATAAACGTTATATGTTACAAACACATTAAAACGTCATTTACATAGTTGAAGAGACCATATCCACGGGTCAAGTTTTTGGGAAGTGAACCCGAAACGACCCGCTGAAATGGTACCAACCCTACTGGCAATGGTGAGGTATCTTACGACCCGACCTGAGACGAACTCTGAAACAGACAACGGTTAGCTATTGGTTAGATAATTATACTCACAACCCTAAAAATCCGTTTTAACGTACGTGAGGTGTACAAGTAATCGCCTAATAATTAAAGCTATAAGTCTATCTGGGTATATTTTCTGCATACAAATTACGAAAAATAACTGATACACAATAGAGTTGTGCACGGAAACGGGAAAGACGGTAATACCGCGGTAACTGTGGTAATTCCGCGGTAACGGGGACAAAATTCGCGGTAATACCGCGGTAATTATTTTGCATTTTCACAATTTAACAAAAAAGTTGGTTTTTAACAGCTCAGTTAAAAAATAAACATAGCAGACACATGCAAAAAAATGTGCTCATATTATTACTTACTGGAGCAGCAGAGTACCAGCTTGGACAGGACACGCTCTCGAAGGCGCTCACAACATTCTGGAGCTTCTGTCGATGGACTGCTATTTGGAGTGTAACCTTGAAAACGTGAACTAACTGGTTTTAGGGGATAATAATCGTTGAACTTGACTGATTAGCTATGATGCAAATGAAGAAAACATAAAATATTATGATTATGACATAACTGAATATAAACTGAATGACAATGTCATGCACATGTTCATATACATGGGGGTAGCGAAGTGGGGATGTATACAGTGGAAATGAGGTGGGGATGGGGACAGACACAATGGGGATAGAGTGGGATGGGGAAAGAACCATACCAGTGGTGATGGATGGGGATAAGGACAATTTGATGTCCCCATGCACCTCTCTAATACACAACGCACAACGTATGACCATAAATAACCCTGCTGTCGCAGATAGGCCGCGCGATGCTGTGTCTGTCAGTAGCTTCAGCAGTACAATTCATCGAGCGCAGTCTTCTGTTATTAACTACTTCCGCTTCAGATTTACCGCTGCGGCTGCGTATAAGCTGTGTTCTCTTCGCTTCGTCGTGATCGTGCATGCTGTAGGCTGTGATGAACAAAGATTCACCTATGAGTCGCCGTCTACGCGATAAACTGCATGGTCGCCATCGCATTTGTTGTTCGCACTCCACCAGTCATCGATCGATAGCCAGCTATGTTCGTCCAGAGTCGCCCACCCCACCTGAATTCGACGCCCCCATTAAGGGGTCCCCGTCGGAATATCGCCGTAAGATTTGGTGTGCAAAAACTAGAATGGTTTGGCTACCCGACAGTGAAAAAATTCTGAGGATAAGACTTTTCGTTTTGACAGAATTTACGAACGTGACAGATGGACGGACGGATATACAGACGGTCAGACACCACAGGACGGCATAGGCCGCGCTTGCATAGCATCACGCGGCAAAAACGTATAAAATTTTGACTTAAACAACTACTGCCAGGTGCAGCAAACCCTCCCCGCGCTTAATTGCAGGGTGCTGCCGTCTGGATAATTTAATGGCAGTACATTCTAAAAGTTTTATGATGATAGCTGTAACACATAATGCTGCTAACAAATGAACATGATTATAAACATCGCAACCAACAGAGTTACAAACACACGTAACCAAAAACAGTGCCTCGCTCGTTAGAGATAATTTAAACAAGTAGCTCTGCTGTTGCAGAGAAGCCGCGCGATGCTTTGTGTCCGTCAGTGGTTATCTTCACTGTAATACCTCGAGCGCAGTCTTTTATTATTGTTCCTCATAGGCTTCAATTTACCACTGCGTATATAATTAAATGCTGTTCTGTTGTCAATGCTGCTCTGTTGTCTTCGGCGTAACGTTGAGGCTTCTTCGTCGTCGTCTTCCGCCATCAACAAACTCCGCCGCTTATCATCGACCAGTGTCATTAGCTCGCTATGGTCCTCGAGGTTGAGTGCATTGCACCTAAAGCTCGGAGCGTTCAAACACGCGATGGAACCAGATATTAGCTCAGAATCGCGATTTCTGCCTACCCCACCTGCATTCGACGCCCCCATCATCATTATCATCATCATCATCATCAGTTTATTAAGAACACATGTCAGACGCACGTGCTAGTAAGAACATCACAATGAAACACACAAGAGTTATCCTGTGTTATACTATAGAGAGTTATATAGGTTAAAATGAATTAAAAAATAGGCCTAAGATAATATTTTAAAACAAACATGTCCCCGTCGGAATATTGTCAAAACGTTTGGTAAGGGAAAACTAGAATGGGGTGGCTACCCGATGTTGAAAAAAAATTATGTTCATTCGTTGCGACAGAATTCACGAACGTGACAGACGGACGGACAGACAGACAGCGCATGACGGCATAGCATCGCACGGCAAAAATTCTACGACGGCTATATGATTTCAATTTCATGCGTTAGTAATTGAACCCAAGGTATGTATGACAGACGACTGTTTATCAAAGTAGCCTATTCATCTACAGATTTGGCCAACCTTTTCAAATGCTTGATTTGTTCGTCTTTCTTTAGCAGTTCCGTCGAAGCTGCCGTCACAGAACTTTTCAGTGATTCAGCCTGTGCCACAGCACAAAGACAGTCAGCACTTGAGTATAGTCTGAAGTCAGCATTTATGCCAAAACTACCAAACATAAAGTGAGCTGCGTCCGCCACATAACTTATCTTCGGAAAATAATGGCCTAATATACACCGTGTCTCAAAGAAACAGTACATTTTTGTTTCTGTCAGAACTTCGTCAAATTTCCACGAATTTTAATAAATTTTGGTAGGTAGAGGCAAAATGGCTGAAATTGTATGGTATATATACATTTTCCACCTAACCTCACTCATATGTCAATACACTACCTTGTTAAAGGCGGATGTTCTAAATTTTTACCTAACACTGGATTTGTTACAATCAGATTGCTCAGATTTGGTGTTAAAGTGAAGAGGCCATACTGTCGCGACAACTTTCTTGCCGCCACTGCCAGACATGCGCAGGTTGTCCAGATACGATTTTTTATGTTTCAACAGGACGGCACCTCGGCGCATCAGCAGTCAGCACGCGACACCGTCGCTTTCCTGGAGCGAGAGAGAGACGCGAGAAACATCTAGGTGCTTATATCTGTGTACGCGCGGCACATTTTGAGCACGTATTCTGACATTTTTGAGCAGATCTGTCATGATAACTAATAACTCTGCTAAATAAACCATAAAAATTAATTATTCAGTTTACTGTGTGCTAATTCGGTCGTCAGATACTTTGTTGCAAATAATACACAACAATTCAACGTTATGTAACAATTGAGAACATCTGGGTTTCGCAAGGTAAGGCGGTGACGTGGGTCAGTGTAGGTGGAAAATATTTACATAGCATACAATTTTAGCCAATTTGTCATCTACCTACCAAACTTTATTAAAGTTGGTGAAAATTTGACGAAGTTCTGACAGAAACAAGCATGCATGGTTTTCTAGGCACGGTATGTTGCCCAGACGACAAAATCGACATATGCCGGTCTGTGTGGCCGCGTGGCGTTGTCTAAGCTCCATGTTTAATGACGCAACACACTCAAAACCATGAAAAATTCCCCAACTTTGTACTTTTTTTTACTTTCCCCATGTTTCCGGGATGCATTCTGCTTCATGCGTACGATGGACTGGATCCCTCTGCTCGTGCATGTATTAAATAAATGGACGAATGGATGGATGGATGAAATGAGCAGAATATCTATTGTATGCTACACGTACAATTATCTGCAGTTGCTGCTTGGCGTCGCTCTCACGTTCACAGACAGTTGTCAGTTGCAACTTCTCCGACTGCAGCGCCTCAACGTCGACTTGGTAACGCATCGCGGCCAGCGTCATCGCGTCCCCATTCAGCTTCTGTAACCACCATCAGAACGTACGTAAATAACTAAACATCCATCGACATTTTAACGCTAAAACAAAGATACACTTAAACTAGGTATACTCCATTATAAATATCACAATTTAGTTCACGCAACACGCTCTGATATCGGCGCTATAGAAATCATTACGTAGAAATAGAATTAACTTTTTTATTGCATTTGTTATTAATTGTTATTTTGCCATAATTTTGGATTATGTTGTACTAACGGCCAATTTACTTGGTGTCTTCTAACACAAAGATAGTTTTCAGGTTAAACCGTTAAATTCATATAATATTTTACATCTTGTGGCTATACGACACAGTTTCTGCATTTATAGTGCTTATTATCTTGCTCGGCGAGAGCCGGCAAGGGGGTATGATTATTTACCGCAACGGACCGCAGCAAACTACAACGGACAACAAACCCTAACCCTAACACTAACCCTAACCCTAACCCTAACCCCTAACCCCTAACCCTTAACCCAAAACCTAACCATAACCCTTAAACCTAACCCTGACCCATACCTTTAACCCAAACCCTTAACACTAACACTAACTCTAACCGTACCCTAACTCTATAACCACTAACACTAGCCCACTGCGGTCCGTTGCGGTAAACAGTCATACCGACGGCAAGGTGTCTTGTTTGTGGTCGTCTGTGATACGGCGTTTGTATCGATGTTATGACGTTTGTTACCATGGCAACGGTACAGGAAAACGGTTACAGATAATTGTTATGAACAAATCGGCAGTTGTATTGGATCATGTTATTAACCTTTAGAGTCCAAAGGCAATTATAGTGCCACATCGAATAATACGAAGTTGGTACACTGGAGTGACTGGCCGTTGATGGTGGGTCGTTACATTTGGTACAGCGAGGAGGGGCCTGGGCGGGCTGCGGCCCCGCCCAATCCCCCTTGCTGTATTAAATGTAACAGCCCATCCATCAACGGCCAGTGTACCAATCACTGTATTGCTGTATGATGGTCCGTTGCTATGCGGTTTTAATGTGGCGATTAAAGGGTTAAATTTGCATTGGGGACGGAGCGAGATTAGCTGTGCCCAACGTCACCACTTGTAGTACTTTTACGCCTTCGCTAAGCCAGACTGGCAGGCGAAGGCGTTATGTTTTCAGGTTGTCCGTTCGTCCGTCCGTCCGTTCGTTCTTCTGTTACCAAACATGGGAACACGATTATGTGAAAAACGAATGAACCGATGTTGATACAAATAAAACAAATTGACACAAGTGGTCGACGGGGCGAGGGCACGAAACGATCAACTTTGGAGTCAGGACGTCAATGATCAAGGACACACGAAGCGGAAAATAAAATTTGGAGGCCTGGCCTCGTTTTCGACGCCCTTGGGTCGAATAGTTTTTCTATAGTTTTCTTCTTGAAGAGGCACGTATGTATAATAAAAATGTCGATTTCTAATCTGTTTGCGGCTCGCGGTTGTACTGTATTGTAGTTGAGAAACATTAAGTGTCTAAAGCTGATCTATTCGATACATGCGTGTATAACATACAAGTTCTCTCACAGTCTCTTCCAGTTTCCACTGAAGTTGTCGTAGTTCGTCGTTGTGTTCAGTTTCGCCCTCGTACGGCGACAACGAACGTTTTCCCTTAACGTCGTTCTGCAATAAAATCCGAACTATATCTTAACTCACAGGCCTGCTAAAGTTAAACGTTCTGCTTCAAAATTCAACAGCGTTTGTCAAACTCTTCGTGCTTTATTTATGTTTTTTTTCTTCTGTTTTTGTGCATATCTACACTGTGGCTCAAAAAATTATGTCACTTGATGTTTGATAATAACTTTGGCAAATGTGAACCGATTTTCAAAATTCTTTGACCATACCACAAACATTCCCCCTCACCTGCAATATGCTGCTACACTACCTTGTGAAATGCGTAAATCCAACAATTTAACCGAATTTTCACTTTGAACGTGACGATTAATATGTTTAACTAAAATTAAATGCGAGATCTTATGTAACCTGCCACAAAAATATCACACTAATGATTTACTTAAATATGTGTACAACATACGAAATATAGCCTAGAAAGAATGTTGTTGCATCACCATGATGCAACAACATTCAACTGAACAACGTTCAACTGTTGATTCGAGACGTCGTCTGACAAACTTCAAAATGTTAGTCAGTCACTCAATGTCAGCTGTCTTGAGACAGTCTGTCTAACTACTGTTAATCAAATGCTCAAAATGTCGTCAGGAACATGTCGACATTTGTTGAGGATGCTGTGAAAATTAGTAAAATATTTAGATTGTCGAATTTCTCAAGGTAGTGTAGCAGCATATTGCAGGCGAGGTAGAAATCTTTGCGATACATAGAATTTTCTTATGAATCAATTGGTGAAAGAATTTTGAAAATCGACCCACATTTGCCAAAGTTATTAACAAACATCAAGTGGCATACTTTTTTGAGGCACAGCACAGTGTATATAGTTGGTGAATGACTCATAGTGTACAGTGTGTCCCCGCAACGGACCTCAGCTGTCAAGGTGATTCGGTGAAGATTGTAATTACGAGACAATACAATACACGAGTATGACAGACGGACGGACGGACGTCATCCACAGCCTTCCACCCTCAGACATGAGTACGGCTTCCAGCTAAGCAGGGCTATAGGTTGGTCAACATGAAATCAGGGCTGACTAACCTGGAAATTGTGTCCGCTATCTGTAGCCGGTTCGCCGTCCATTTTGAGACTCGTATGTTCATAGACAAGTCGATTATACACTCAACGACAGCCACGCTACAGCGGCAGCTGTTTTTCTCCACAGAGAAGGCTTCCGTGACGTCATAATTGAGCGTCGTCGTGTCACAAAGATATTAATCTGTCTCCACTCTGAATAGTCCTGTAATATACACTGTGTCTCAAAAACGCGCCAACTTTGGCAATCTGTAGTTTCGACAAGCACATGAAGACTAATTTTGATAATTTTCGGTAAACAGCATCAACACACTTTCAAAAACAGGGTCATGCGTCATGCGGTGTCTGCTACTAACAATAGTAACCCTGTCGTCGCAGAGAGGCCGCACGATGCTTCGTGTTTGTCAGTAGTTAGCATATCATTTTTGCCGCGCGACGCTATGCAAGCGCAGCTTATGTCGTCATGCGGAGACCGTCGGTCTGTGTGTGTGTGTGTCTGACACGTTCGTGGATTCTGTCAAAACAAATAAACATATCTTCAAATTTTTTCACCGTCTGCATAGCCAAGCCATACTAGTTTTTCCATACCAAACGGCATGGCAATATTCCGACGGGAACTCCTCTAACGGGGGCGTCAAATGCAGGTTGCGTAGGTAGAAATCGCAATTCTGAGCCTATCTGGCTTTAGGCCTACTGCGTGCTGTCAAAGCTTCGACCGGCCAGGTGTTATCAACACGCCGCCGTGGGACCACAGTCCCGCAAGTTGTGACAATCGCTGGTAGTAAGCGGTAAAGTTTGTTGATAACGGGAGACGACGATGAAATGTTTATGACAAGAAGTCTCAACGTTACGCCAAAGACAACAGAACAGCATCTAATTGCACGCAGTGATAAATCTGTAGCCTACGTAACTAACAATAAAAGACTCTACTCGACGTTTTGTACTGTTGAAGCTAACTACTGACAGACACGAAGCATTGCGACAGCAGAGCTATATATAGTTGTTGAAAGTGTGCTGATGTTGTTTAAGTGACTTCTTCGAAGGCCAGTCGTGCAACCTTGCTATAAAAATTGCATTTAATAACGCAATAATGCTACTAACAATAACAAGAGGCGAAAGGCATACGGCAAAGTTGCACCCGGGTGCGCCTCCACTGAAATGACGGTCAACTGGCGTAAACAAGTTGAGTACTTTGTGTCGTCAACAACTTCGACCGTCGCACTGTTTGCTGACAACTGTACGCCCGCAGCAATGTGCAGAGTGTTTGACGTAAAGTTATACGACAGGAAGTAGGTTTATTTTTTGGAGGACCGAGACCCATTTTAACACAGGATAATCTCAATTTCGAAAACAATCTTGATCTCTCAGCTTTGCGGCACGTTTCGCCCGATAATTCTTAACAGCCAAATTGTCATCTTATACCGGGACGTCACAATTCTGCGCCAAAAATTGCAAATTCTGCGCGCGTGATTTGCAAATTCTGCGCGCCATTTTTGCGAATTCTGCGCAAATTCGGCGCAACATTTCAACCCGTTTTCTCTATGGTACAATTGTCTGTGACAGCGGTGTACTATCCAGAGTATCGTGGTTTGTTGGTCCACTTAAGTTAAGAGTTACTATTCAACTTACACTTAGTCTTAGACTGTTGAAAATGCAGTGACTAGTGTATACAGATGTCAACCGGTGTCAGTGTTGCAGGTACAGTCGTGCACTTTGTGGAAAAAAAATTAACAACGAGTGGTATACTGTGTAATTTTAACCGTTGTAAGTGAAAGGGTTAACAAAAATCAGCAAAATTTTCGCATTTTCTGCGCCATTTGGTAAATTTTCCTCAATTCTGCTCAGGACCCCAAATTCTGCGCAGAGTGGCCGATTCTGTGCAAAATACTGCGCGCGCAGAATCGGGGAATCCTGACATCCCTACTTATACCAACAGATCTCAACGGCAGCCATCTCAACGGCAGCCAGAAGACTACTGTTTTTTGTACATGTACATGGTGGCCCCAAAAAGTGAAGCTACGTTGAATATTTTTATGTTCGGCACTAACCAAAATAATAAATAAGGAAATAAATATTTACTGATTTTTTGTTAACAAAAATCGCGTGATTTAGGCGTTTTAACGATGTAGCCTAAGCAATTGAAAAAGTGACCTGACATTTTCGGCCACCTTGTAGCACGTTGCTCTGCCACTGAAAATCATCACCATCCAGTTGCTGAAACCTTAATGGAAACACCGGCTAAATCGAGACATGCTGAGGGCGACCGATCTGATATCCCTTAGCGAAAAATTCTATAGTAAACTATAGAAAAAATACTATAGTACTTTCACTGAAGTATACTATAGTAAAATTACTATAGTATACTATAGTAAACTTCAGTGAAAG